>MDTB01081352.1_pt1 | contig 24520 bp, 25 predicted proteins | sample 811161 | NCBI WGS metagenome assembly MDTB01 (sample SAMN05326650, study PRJNA326480) | marine metagenome | isolation source: seawater | place: Mediterranean Sea | collected 2009
AAAATTTTAGATCTAAAACTATATGATTTTGAATATGGAGCAATGAAACTTGTTTGTAATTATTAAGAAGTTGGGAATGATAGTTATATGAAAACCATTCTCTTCTCAATACTCATTCTATTTTCCATAAATGGATTTGCCTTTAATTGGAAGAAAGTTTTTGAAGATACAAAAGGAAATTCTTATTATGTTGATGTTGATAATATAAAAAAACATAATGGACTTGTTTATTATTGGGTGTTGATTGACTTCCTTGAACCTTTTACAAATAATAGAGTAGGCAGTGGTAATTCATTAATTGGTAAATATAAAGTTAATTGTGTAGAAGAAAAACAAACTTGGTTGAATGTAACTTTCTATTCTCAATCAATGGGTAGAGGAAGAATAATTGGTGAAGATACTCCTAATAAAATTCTATATCCAAAACCAAAAGAGGTTGCACATACAGTAATGAAATCTGCATGTAATTATTAAGAAGTTGTCCAAAAGTATTTATTAAGTGATATTAAATATTGGAGGAGTAATTGTTTTAAATTTTAGATATAGTCTAATTAATATATGGAATAAGATAAACTTCATATAATTTGAAACTAATAAATTACTCCTCCTTTTTTACTTCTTAACCACTATTTTGATATGGAGAAATAAACTCCTCTTCAATATCATCATCCTCAATAATCTCTACACCATCATTCCTTAATTGAGGAACGATTTCCGTTGGTGTATAAATTTGATTATGTGAATTATCAATTACACCATCCACAACAATCTTCTTATTGATTTTAATAAAGTTGGATGTTGGTTTGTGGTTTGTTGTTGTTGAATAACGTTGACCATTTAATTCATAAACAACTGTATAACCTTTAACAACATCTACAACTTCGTTACTCCAACTACTATAACAATGGGTAACGTGCTGAACTGATGGATGTTGATTATAGTGTTGTTGATTGTTTCTGCTATTAGCAATTCCATTACCAACGATTGCTCCAACAACTCCTCCAATCCTTCTTTGGGATTCAGTTTGCCCAACCATACTTCCCACAATTCCTCCTAATATCATTCCTCCCAAATTATTCTTTTGATAAATTGGAGTAACGTTATTTGGTAAAACGGAATGTGTTGGTTGGTTAACTTCTTTACAAACTTTCTTTGGAACTAATTTACTTTCAGTTTGAATAATTGGTTCATAAGAAATTATTGGAACTTCCAAAATAACTGATTGAACAGTTGATTGGATTGACATTGCTAAAATCAATGGAAAATCCTTCATATAACACTCCTTAAATCGATTTAAAAATTAAAAATGATGTTTGATGTATATGGAAAAAATCACTTCAAATTTTTCCTTATATTCACTCATCTAAATCGTTTAGAAATGTCACTTCCAATAGTCTTTAACATATTATCCATCTCACCATTTTCACAACTTTCTCTGAGTTTGAATAATGTATCGATTAAATCCTGCTTATCTTTACATTCAATGGCCTGCATCATCACCGGGGTTATATGGATTAGTGCTCCTCCAGACTTAATGACAGTTTTACTCTATGATTATTTACACGTTAGCCTTTATATAGGTGGGAATTTACTTTGCTTTGACTGAAAATGCTAGGTGGAACAATTGATTACTCTAGTTTTCTATAAATGCTTTTCCCCCGAAAGTCCACGTTGGCTCAAGGTTATCTGAAACAATCTCATATTTCATAATTTATTATTTTTTCACGGGCTTCTACATCAATTGTAGTTTTTTGTTCTTTAGAAAATCCTGGTTACGTGTTTTAACTTGTTGATTTCTCAGAATGCGAACAATAACGGGAAAAAGTCTGCATATAAAAAGTCCTATTAACCGACCCTTAATTAAAGGGATTATAAAATGAAACATTTTTATCTCTTTCTATTTAATTTACATAATCACACACAAATTTCATTACGACGTATCCAATTGAATTTGGTTTTGGAAAACTAATTTCTCCAGGGTTAATCTCTCCTGTAATTTTTCCTTTACCCATTGGTTGATTATAAAAAGTATCACTTAACCAAGTTCGTTTTCCCTCTCCACAATCAACTTTAAATTTACGAATGAATGAATAATCACCATTTTTTGGTTCAAGGTAATCCTCTAACCTAGAGTAATAAAGAATTCCATTTTGTTTTTTTATATTATCAATGTCAACATAGTAGGAATCTCCACTTCTGTCCACAACCACCTTCTTCCAATTAATAGCAAATCCATTAATGGAAAAGATTAGTAAGAAAGAAAAAAAAATTGTTCTCATAACCTCATTTTATCCAATTATCTTACTAAAACACCATGTATATATGTGGGACTTTTAACTAAGTTAATGGGGGTGCCTCCGTAAGGATCGAGTTCTGAGAAAATGCAAAGGAACCCTACTTTATTAAAAAATAATTTGAATAATGATGAAGATTTAGTAATTAAGAGTTAAGGATTATGAAGAAATAGGAGGATTGAGATGGATTGTTTAATAGTTATATTATTACTGTTAGTTTTATATGGTTTATATTCAATTCAAACTATTATTACAATGAGAGGTAATGTTGATAATAATGATGTTTTGTATAGAAGTGTTAAGTCTGAATTGATTAATATGAATGTAGAGAAATTAAGTTATGAGTTGTGGGTGTTAAGTTCAGAATTTAAAACATTAAAAAATTAATTTGATTTTTTGAATAAAGAAAAATTAGAAAATATGGTAGATGAAGATAAGTATGATTTTTTAATACAAGAAGGTAGTGATGGTGTCGGATATTATGAGGAACAAGTAAGGAAGTTAGAGTCTATGATAAGAGATATTCCCTTTGAAAAGGAAAAGTTTAGAAGTAAGGATGGAAAGGTTTTTAGAAAACTTGTTAAGAGATGTGTTGTTGAGGGAACTGAGGAAAGGCGAACCAACAAAAAAGATCTGGATTTGGACGATTAAATTATGATTGAAGAGGATAAAGAAGATAAAAAAAAAGATGATTTGTTTGATAGGTTTTATAAGAATAGATGGATGTGGATTGGTTTAATGTTGGTTGTTACGGTTGTATCGGAATTACAATTCGGATCGATGTATTAACTTAACCTAAATTTAAATAAACAACTTATCTTAAACTTTAATAATAAAAGACTTTAAATGATAAATAGATTTTTAAGGACGATACAGATAATGGCTAATTCTTCTGATATCAACGAAAAGTTTAATACATCATTTATAAACTATTGATTTATATAAGTTTATTTTATACATTTCAAATTCAATGTCTAAATTGCACTATAAAATACTGTTATAAATCAAGTAGTTAACCCATAAAACTACTAAACAAAAAAGTATAGTAGTCCAATTTTTCAATAAGAAAAGTTGAGTAGTAATTTATAGGCAAGGATAAAAAACACTAAAATATGTGTATGGGTGGTGTGAAAAAAGTTTTAGGTTTTTTTTAATAGAATAGAGAATAGAAAATAAGTATGTATATTAGAGATAATTTTTTAAACTTCCATCAACCCTCACTTATTATTATTTGACTTTTTAATTGAGGGTAATTATTTGGGAGTTGTTGCATTAAATAACTTACTAAGTTTCTACAGGAATAAATATTGAAAAGAACTCCGCAGCTAATAAAATATATTGGAAATAAAACAAAATTTGCCCTCGAAATAATAAGATACTTTCCAAAAAAATATGATGTGTATATTGAGCCCTTTTTTGGAAGTGGTGCTGTATTAGGTGCATTTAAGCCACACAATGCGATTGCTGTTGATACACACAAACCGTTAGTAGATATGTGGAAGTTAGTAAAAAATAATCCTAACAAACTTTTGGACTACTACACTGAGAAGTGGACTGAATATGTAAAAAATGAAGAAAGGAAAAATGAAACTTATAATGAGGTCGTAAAGAGCTATAATGCGAATCCGAACCCATTAGATTTCCTTTTTATCTCACGCACTTGTTATGGTGGTGTACTTCGCTATCGAAAAATTGATGGACACTTAAGTACTCCCGTTGGTGTACATAGCGCAATACCACCAAAAGAATTTGAAAAGAGATTAAAACTTTGGAACTCAATTATCCAAAGCGTTGAGTTTGTTTGTGGCGATTTCTCTATTATATCAAGTCATATAACAAAAAATTCTATTGTTTATTGTGACCCACCATATATAGACAGTCAGAAAATATTATATGGTGCTCAGTCGTTTGACATTGCTCGTCTTTATGATTTTATTGGCAAAGTAAATCTTAAAAATGGATTCGTAGCACTTTCAATAGATGGTAGAAAGAAGAGCGGAGAACATAACGTTGAACTTGATTATGAAGCAACACTTTTCGAAGAAGAGGTCTTTATTGAATTGGGAGGTTCTATGTTAAAAAGATTTCAACTAAAAGAAAGAGATACGTCAAAGCATAAAGTGCAAGATAGACTTTTGCTAACTAAAATGATTGAATTAAAAGACGAACAGTATGCTTTATTTGCTTAGTGTTTTTGCCAAATCATTTGGAAATTCTGTGACAACTTGTTTGCCAGAATAGACTCTATTAACATGTCCAGTGTGCATCATATCGATAATCCTGCAAAGGTACGATTTGCCTAACTCCCACCAAATATAATAGTCATCAACGAATAAATAGTGTTCTATTGAACATTCGCGTTCACGTGCCTCTAATATCTCGTATCCATCTAAAAGTGTTCGTAAACACCATCTGCAAAACGACTTCCGAATGTAGTAGTTCCATAATATTCTTTTATTTCACAGACAACTTTTGGATTATCAACTGATGGAATGCAACCATCGAAGGGAAAAGCAAAGCATTTTACAAGTTGGTTATAATCGTCAGTAAGAAAAGCTAATTTTTGTGGATCATTATCGAATTGGCCATATCCCAAAATGTATTCTGCTTGAATCTGAACTAAGCATGCGAGATAACTTTGGTGCTTTTTGTCACCTTTCTGCTTATTCATAATCGGTGGTATTTTTGGGCTTTTATCAAGTTTTTCCTTAAGGTAAAGACGCTTTGCTTTTTCTCTATTCATTAAGTGAGATTTAACTTTATTATTCAAAACTTCCGCACGATAATTAATAAATTCACATACATCAAAAATACTCACCCCAGAATTCTCAGACATTCCAAGTTTCGTAAAAATTGTTTTCACATCTTAAATATCTATTCTCTTAACAGTACTTTCTGTGCTTTTTGTTTTCCGATTACTGTAGCCGATTATTTCGCTTATTAGTCGTGTTGTTTCAAAAAAGTATTTCGTTTTAGATACAAATTTAGGGTGTGATTTCATTGAATATTAACTTAATAAGTTGATATCCTTATCACTACAAAAAATATATTGGTAATGAGTTAAATTAAAAAATAAAGTTGATTGTGGAAAAGAAAAACAAACTTGGTTGAATACAACTTCTTACAGTCAACCAATGGGCAGAGGAAGAACAATTGAGGAATATATTCCTAATGAAATTAATTATCCAAAACCAAAAACAATGCTGTATGAAGTAATGTAAATTATTTGTGATTATTAAAAAGTTGGGAATGATAGTTAGTTGAATAACGATTAAAGAAAACTTTCAATCAACTGATTAAATTCACACGGAAAAAAATGCTATTAATAAAATTAGAATCATAATTATTAATATCCTAATTTTAAAAAGTTTTTTCATATCCAAAATTTAACATTATTAAGAAAACATAGATATTCTTAACACTTTAACTAACCAATTGAAATTACAAGTGTAAATTTTAATTTGAGTAAGTTAGTAATTCTCTTGTTAAGAAAACATTGGTATATTGATAAATTATTAAAATTAATTCACCAAGAGTGATTCTGTTTAAACTGATTATTTAAGAAATTCGTTTACCAATAAGTCAACTAAAAAGTTTGTCACCTGTTTATCTTTTTTGTTCTAAACTATTGATTTTATTTTGGATTTATAACTCACATTAGATTCAATGTTTAACAATGTTAAGAAAAGACACAAGCTCTTTACTCTTTCAACCACCTGCATTTTGGACACCAAGTTTTTCTATTCTAAACTATTGATTTTATATAGGAATTAATATTTGTCTTACGGCTTTGTAAATTTTAGCGTCATCCTATCGCTTTCACCAATCTTTCCGTATTCAATCTTTTTGCCCTCACTCAGCCCTCTTTGAATTGGTAATAACGTCCAAACGCCTCTCGGGTGGTTTGTGGTGTCTTTTGGGTTTTTGTTGATTTCTGAACGGGCAACAAAAACAAAACCAACTTTTTTAGCAATATCGATTACATATTGTTCTGTCATATATCCGGATTTTAACTGTTTTTTTAAGGCAGTTTTTGGCTTTGCTCTGTGTTCTACTATTCCGAGAACGCCCCCACTTTTAAGAGAGTTAAAAAAACTTTCAAAAATTACTTGAGTAGTACCGGCGCTAGCCCAGTTGTGAACATTTCTAAATGTAAGAACCAAGTCAACGATTTCGTTCAAATCAAAAACAGGATTTTTCGGATTGAAAGTTACATAATTTATTGTTGAATATAAACTAGGGTTTTTGGCAAGCTTATCCCTGTATGTATCATCTACTCTTTTCAGAAGTGACAAATACCTTTCACTAAATTGCTTATTAGGAGTTAGATTATCCCTTAGGTCATAATTAGCAACATATAAGGTTCCCTTGCTTTTCATTAGAGGCGCTAAAATCTCTGTATACCAACCTCTTCCGGGTGTTATTTCTAGAACCGAAAGATTTTCTCTTAACCCGAAAAATTTAAGAGTTTGTTTCGGATTCCTAAACTTGTCTCTGGCCTTGTTAGTATTACTTCTGTGCCCAGAACTGAGGACTTTATCAATAGCGGAGTTAATATCACTATGACAATATTTGATTGGTGTTAAACCTAGAACCAAAAAAGCAAGAATTATTATAAGGGATTTGAAAACAAATTTTATATGACTCAACATTAGAAACCTTTTAGTTGGAAAATATTAAGCTATCAGTCGCAGATTACTTAATATTATCATCTTCGTTAGTGGAATTTTTATAAAACAAATCACAACTCTCTACCTTTGTTTTAACTAACAAACATCAAAGGTAAAGTTGACGGTGAATTGGAAATTGGTGAATTACTAACTGACTCAGAGTTAGATGATTTAATTGAAATAGGATTTAAAATTAAATTATTGTAGTTGGTGGAAAGAACATTTCATTTATTGGGCAAATAATTGAAGAGAAGTCTAACTGTCGTTCCTTCCACCATTGTTATTTAGTTTGTTGGGTCTTTTTTTATACATTCCACAAAAATACTTTCCCACAACAACACCTTCCCTCTATTTAATAATTAAATCAACATTTGTCTTTTTTGACTTTTTGTTGGAAAGTAGTGATTGTGGAGAATAGTTTTCCTAAAATGTAAGTAAATCCCAACCAAAAATCTTGTTAAGAATATGGGAAATCAACATGATTTTCCATCCAAATCACTTATAAATCCACAGAAATCCCTTGATTTTCTCTTTTTTCTCTGTGATTAAGTTTAAGTTAATAGGATTAATTTCCATCATAAGTTCTACCTTTTTTCTCTTCACCTTAACTTCTACTCTCTATATAAATCAGTTAGTTAAAAATAAAACTAATAAAAAAAAGTTTAGTAGTCCAATTTTTCAATAAGAAAGGTTAAGTAGTAATTTATAGGAAAGAAAGAAAAAACCTAAAATATGTATATAGGTGGTGTTTTATAAATTTAGTGATTTTTAGGATTAAGTTATCATCAAAAGTTATTAAAAAGAGAGAATGAAAGCAATTCCCAATGTCAACACCACCATCACAAATAAAGATATAAACAAATACAAAAGTTTTTTTAATATATCTTCGTCGGTTTCGTTTTCTTTATCACTCATAACAACCCTCTCAAATTCAATTATCTATTCAAGTATTTTATCTTTTTCTCTTGTTTATTAATTGGAATGGTTAGATATTTTTTTTATTCAAAGTTAAAAAATGTTGAGAAAAGATAGATATTTTTAATACCTAAACTAACCAATCGAATTTACAGGTGTAAAGTATTATTTAAGTTAGTTGGTAATTTTCTTGTTAAGAAAACATTGATATATTGAAAAATTATGTCCAATGACTCTGATATACATAACTTGACAATTTTGGAAATTCTGTGACAACTTGTTTGCCAAAATAGATTCTATTAACATGTCCAGTGTGCATTATATCGATAATCCTGCAAAGGTAAGATTTGCCTAACTCCCACGAAGTATAATAGTCTTAAGAATAAATAATGTTCTATTGAACATCGGCGTGCACGAGCTTCTAATTGGGTTTATTATGATTAACAAATATTATCCAAGGATTAGAATAAAGATTTTTAAAGCTAATAAAATTATAAGAAGATAAACTATAAAAATTTAGGCATTGGAATTTTTTTATCAATAAATAATGATAATTGAATCATCAAATTTTCAAATTCAGTCTCGTCAACATTTATATCATTGTCAATTACGAAAGATTCGTTTAATTCCCCAACCGGATTACCCCACACCCAGGCAGCACATTTTCCCAGTCCAGCAAGATATGCCTTAGCAGAATCCAGAGCACGTTGTTTTGTCTGTATTGTCACGTAAGGTGTGTTATTTCCAACCAAGTTACTTACAAATCCAGTAGATCCTCCTCCTTCTTCTATAATTAAATTTGCGTTATGTATTAATTTTGCTTGACCATCCATTGATAGCAAATGTATATTTTCCTCTACTATAAGTTGTAACTTTGGAAATATTTTTTCAATGATTTTGATTAGATTTTCTTGGTTTACTGTTTTTCTGTGAAATGCATTTTTCCTGCTCATGTAAAGTATGTAATTCTCATTGCTTGAGGAATACGCGTTTTTACACATTATTTGACTGAAATACTTGGCATAATTTACTGCCATTCTAAACTTATTATCAGATTTAAATGCTGCGGAACTTATGATAATGATGTTTTTAAATCTCACTGCTTTATTTGAATCAATTTGATTTATAGTTAAACCAGACTTTGACTCAGAAATAGAGTCGGCAGTCTTAATAATATATTCCACCCACTTTTTTGGAACATTATCGCCGAGAGTAACTGTATTAAAGCTGGGAAATTTTGGAACAATTACAGGAAATAATAAGGTTTTTGGAGCAATCTCCATCATAAAGTGACTAAGGTTATTAAAACCTGAAATAAAAATAGAATTTGAGATTTCATTATCATCGATTTCTCTTACTGTGTGGGATGGACCCTTTTCATCTGTAAAACCCTCAATTGTCAAGTTATTAGGTTCTTCGTTAACGTTCAATTTTTTATTCTGAATAGTAATAAGATTTCCAACAGTACCTTTCCCCCAATTGAATCCATCTGAGACTATTAACCCTTCATCTGTTATCATGATCTGCCCATCTATTATCCATCCACTTGCTAGACTGGACAGTATTGGTTTGAATGCCATTATAGATAATGGTGATATTTTAAAGTTAGATAAGTCAAAATTAGCAGTGAGGTGATGAGAGAACTGAACTTCCTGAGGAGCATTAAGTTCTTTGATGCCGATATAATTTTTTAATAAAAGGCGTGGCATATGACAATAGGAAGCCCGATGATATTAAGATTAGATTTACAAAGATTATTAGGTTTAGGAGGTTTTATTTTCAACCTTGCCTTACGCTTTGGATGCGTTGATTTAGGGATTTTGAAATCTCCATCAATTTTTAAATGAATCTAATAATCATTTTAGATTCTTTAATCAATAAATCAACTAAAAAAGTGAGTGGTTGTTAAGTGGTTTTGTTGTAAAGTTGTGATTTTGTTTATTATTTACAACTCACATTAGATTTAACGTATAGCATGAATTACAAAATTTGCTATAAACATTAGGTTTCAGAGCAAAAAACACTAAAATAATTTGTTTAGTGGTGTGATTTTCAGTTTGAAAAAGTTAGTAGTAATTTATAAGAAAAAAGAGAAAAACCCAAAATATGTATATTAGTGTGTAAGAATAATTTTTAGAGTTTTTTTAATTAAGAGTAGATTGAAGTTGGTTGAAAATTCCATTACTCTCTCACTCTTCATAAAAACATCAAAATTGAGTTTTTTGGTTTATTTGTATGCGTCTAAGAAGTTTTTTCTCTCTTTCTTTTATTCTACCCTTAAGATTCAAATTAATAAGTTGCTCTATAAAAGTCGTAACTTACTGATCCTTTCTTTTTTCCCTTTGGAAAAGCCAGGCTAGTACCTTTTCCAACAATCAGTTCATTATTAAGATAAGAATATTTTTCACTTTTAGTCCTAAAGACAACACCCGTAAACCAGGAATCAATTCCATCATTAACTTTTGCAGTTTCTCCTGGTTCAATTTTCTCCCAAAAACCCTCACCTGGAACAATTCTTCCGTAATATTGAAGGCGCAAACCAGAATTATCATCCATGATAATTTCACAGGACACAGCTAAAGCAATTGTTTTCTTATTGTTGGATATAACATCAGTGATTTCATTACAAACTTTTACTGTTCCGCTTCCTCCGTCTATAAATTTTATCTTCCCAGGACCAAAATCAGAGAACATTTTATAATCGTCAATCATGTATGTGGCATTCAGATCAAATTGAAATGAACCTATGAGTTCTAATTTTGCTAGATTGGTTGGAGCCGCAAAAATAGTTGGTAAGAAAAAAAGAAAAGAAAAGAAAGAAAAATATTTCATAAAGAGACCCTTTTAACATGTATAAAAGTAAGTATGAATAACTTTTGATTTTTTACAAATTAGTAGATTGAGGTCGATAAAAAAAAATTATTATTATTTCACTCACAACACAAATATCAAAATTAATTTTTTTGGTTTTTTAGAAACGTTTCATAAATTTCTTTATAACTATCTTTCTCTGGATTATCTATAATGTTGGACTCACTAAAGTTTTTAAGAATCTTACTCAAATAATACTTACTACTCTCCTTTTTTCCATAACCATTGAAGTGAAGAAATCTAAAAAACCTTAATTCCAAATCGATTAAATTGTGATGCTCTATCTTTCTATTGATTAATCGACTATTAATCATAATAACCATTACCCATTTGCCAATTAGAAACATTCCAATCAACATGATTAATAACAATACTACAATTATCGATTCAAATATACTCATAATGAAATCCTTAAATTTAATTGTAAATTTGAGTATTTTAAAATCCGCAAGTTCAATTATCGATTTTCAAATTTTATCTTTCTCTGTTTTTATTGATTAATTAGCTAGATTAAATAAATTTTTTATAGACAAAATTTAACAATTGAGCACATTATATTAAATTTTATAGTGAAAGTTACAAAATGAGTTGTGTAAATTAGGTTTAACAGAAAAAAATACTTAACAAAAAGTCTACTAGTGTAATTTTTTAAGGAAGAAGTTTAGTAATAAATTATAAGAAACCTTAAAATGTGTATAGAGTGCGTTGGAATAATTTATTATGTTTTTTTATACAAGAGTAGATTGATGTTGATCAAAAAATCATCTTTTTTCACGCACAACGCAAATGGCTAAATTTTTTTTACTAAAACTATTAGGTAAAATAGTGATTATATGCACATTTGTAAATTTAAGGTTAATTTTTTGGAAGAATAAAATTAGCTGAATTTTATTGTTTTCAGTCAAACTATGGGTAAAGATAAACTTTTATACACTATAAATCCTAAAGTAATAAGTTATCCAAATCCAAAAAATTATTTAACAAATAAACTAAGGAAGTAAAAAAAAAAGAAATAAACTTTTTTTAGAGTTTTAGATGAGAAAAAAAAAGACTTTTATTTTAGGAGTAGGTGCACAAAAAGCCGGAACTACTTGGTTATATGAATATATTCAGAATAGCCCCAATGCAAATTTTGGTCAGCTTAAAGAATATCACTTCTGGAATTCAATTTTGTCGGCGAAACAGGGCAAAACAACTAAAAAAAATAAAAAACTCTTAAGCAAACCAATTTCTGAATTAAGTAGTTGTGAACTTTTAAGAATGACAATGCTGATCAATAAAAGCTATTATGAACTTTACTTTAATTCAATCATTAATAGTGGTTTTAGTATTACTGGAGATATTACGCCACAATATGCTCGCATTATATCTAAAGGGCTTCACACCATAAAAGGAAGACTCGAAAATTATGGTTTTAGTGTCAAAGTAATTTACCTAATTAGAGATCCTATTGAGAGATTATGGAGTAATATCCGAATGGAGAAAAACTTATACTCAAGTATTGGAAAAGAAGTTAGTGACTCAGAAGCAATGAAATTACATTATAAGAGGGATAGATGGAGATTTGATTCTGAGTATGACAAAGTTATAATAAATTTGAGAGATAGTTTTAAAGAAGAAAATATTTATATTGGCGTATATGAGGAAATGTTCACTAAGGATAAGGTCAAGGAATTATCTGATTTTGTTGGTATTGAATATAACTTTTCTATGTTAGAAAAAAAAATAAATAGTTCAAGGAAAAGCGAAGAGTTAGATCTCGATGTGATTAAAGAAGTTAGAAAGTTTTATAATGAGACTTATGAGTTTTGTTTTAAAAATTTCCCACAAACAATATATTTATGGAAAAAGTAATTTGAATAGAAAGTGACAGCTTCAGATTCAAGCTAAAGAATTATTTCATATTATAATTTTAAAAATGTTAAGAAAAAAGGCTAATTCTTCACTCATAAATTTACCTATTTAATTTAACAGTGCGAATTTTCATATGATTTAGTTAGTGTTTTTCTTGTTAAGACAACATTAGTGATTGGTTAAATTATTAATATTAATTTAAGTAAAATGAATCTATTGAAAATTGATTCCACAAGATATTTATTCACAAATAATAAACTAAAAATTTTAGTTGCAGTTTGATATTTTTTTCTTAAATTATTGATTGTAATAAGAAATTATTACTTACTTTAGATTTAATAAATAGTATAAATTACAAAATTTGTAATAAACAGTAGGCTCAGAGCAAAAGCTATCTAACAAATAACACTTGTAGTAAGTTGCAAGGAAGTAAGTAAAAAATAAAGTATGAATAAAGGTATAAGGAAATAATTTTTAGTTTATTTACAGAGGAGTTGATTGAGTTTTATTGAAAATACTAAGCTATATGAGTTTCTAATCAACGCTTCTTTAATTGACCGTTTGCACTTTATTAAGAATTGCTGTACTTAATTGAATTCAGAAAAAAACTCTTTCTTTAAACCATAGTTAATTAGATAGTCCTTAATAAAATCTTTTTCAAATTTTGCAAACTCAACTCCCAGCTTTTCTTGTTTGGTTGAGATGTGTTTGATTTGATCCTTATCTAAAAGAGTTTCATTGACTGACAATCCAGTTGAATTTTCATAAAAGTCAAGAAACTTCTTAGAAGCTAATAATGTCCCTATTTTAAGTGCTTCCTCATAAATAGGTACATTGAAGTCTGTTAGTAACTGTCTAAAGTATTTTTTTTGATCTTTAAGAATATCGTCAAGTTTATGGATCTTCACTATTCCTGGCTCTAATATTTCCTGAGCCCTTTGATAAGTTAAAAACTGAAAAGCAAAAGGTTCTAAAAGAAACTTTTTCGTATACTGAAATAAAGTAAAATTCTGCAAATTGTTTTTACTCCTATTAGCCAACAAAAACATTGAAGTGAATTGATCAAAAACATTTCTGTAAATATAATAAAACTTGGAAGGTACATAGCCATCAAATTTTTCTCTGACTGCTTTGATGACTCTAATACTTGTTGCGTGAGCATTAAAAAAATCAGGATTTACTCTGGCTACTCTGCTTTTATTATTCATGAAAAAACTAATTTTATTTTCGTTATATTTATACACCTCTAAAGGGAAAAGTATATGTCCAGTAAAAAATAAGGTGCTAAGTGTTTCGCAGGCTAAAGGGTTTGGAAGTTTGATTCCAATATGTAGCGGGTACTTAGCAACTAAATCTGAGTAAAATTTAAAAAAATATTTATGCCACCACGTACCGCATCTTCCAGCTGTTGAAATGTATACAAATCTAAAATCATCAAGTCCAGAAGGGCTTGAAAATTTGTTATCGTAATAATGCTTCTTCCATTCAAAACTCTGTGTGAAAGATTTAACGCATTCTGCTGAATCCTCATTGGCATTTACAATCAAATGTACAATAGATTTGAACTTTTTCTTAAATATAACAGTTTCATTTATCTTCACTAAATTAAAATTCAATGTATCCCTTTCATTACTTTATAATAATAATAGATAACTAATTTCTAAAATAGAAAACTCTAATTATTATTTAAATATGTTTTATATTCTAATTTTTAGAAGTTTTTTCATATTTGAAGTTCACCAATGTTAAGAAAAGAGAATAATTCTTAACTCATAAATTTATCTATTTAATTTGACAGTGTAGATTTTTACTTGAGCAAGTTAGTAATTTTATTGTTAAAAAACATTAGTATGCACTTAAATCATAAACATTTATTCACAAAAGAATGATTCTATTGAAAACTTATCTATAAGATATTTATTAACCTATAAATCAAAAGAAAAGTGAGTGATCGGAGAATAATTTTGCTGTAACCTACTGAAATCAACAAGAATAAATAATACACTCTACACTCAATGTTTATCAAGAATTATAAAATTTTTATAAATAATAATCTACATATGAAAAAAATATTTTTCTTTTCTTATATGATCTCAACTTTTTTTCTTATTGGGGGTTGTTTTGATCATAATAAAGCCTTTGAGATCTTGCAGCCAAAATCCAATAAACCTGAGCTTCTAAAATTTGATGAATTTCAAATTAAAAGTAAGGTGCTCTACATTCCGGCAACTATTGAAACTATTAAGTGGGGATATTTGCCAAATCGAAACGATGAGCCAGTTGCTAAAATACTACCGGGATCATATCTTGTTGTCGATTCTATATCTCATGAGGGAATACTTGAGGATCAAGGACGAGATCCAGTCAATTATTTTTCCTCTTTTGGTATAAAACAAGAACAAGTTTTAAAAGATGTTGTAAGTGTTGCCAAATCAAATATGAGTCATGATTTCCATAAGGATGGCCCACATATTGTAGTGGGGCCTGTAGAAATTATTGGAGCCATGCCTGGAGATATACTCAAGGTTAGGATCATTGATGTAATTCCGCGAGTACCATATGGAATAATTTCGAATAGACATGGTAAGGGAGCTTTGCCAGGTGAGTTTCCTCTTGGTCCAAAACCAGACCGAAATATTCAAGGTGATTATAGAAACATATCGATTTTTTCCAAGACCTTTTTAAAAGATGAGAAGATTGGTGCCTACATTGAAGATCCCTCTGGTAAAAGAATAAATTTTGACGCAAAGCCTTTCATGGGAATTATTGGAGTCGCAAAAAACTCATCCAAACTTGTTCATTCTGTGCCACCAGGCAAACATGGTGGAAATTTGGATATTAATGAGCTTTATGCTGGTTCAACCTTGTACATCCCAGTTCAAGTTCCTGGAGCTATGTTTTACACTGGAGATCCACACTTAGCTCAAGGAGACGGGGAAGTGGCATTAACAGCACTCGAACAATCTTTGAGAGCTCTTTTTAAAATCGATGTCATCAAAAAGAATTCAAACATAACATTATCAAAATTTAATTTACAATCTCCATTTGCTGAAAATAAAAAATATTGGATCCCTATTGGATTGGATGAGGATCTTGATACTGCCATGAAAAATTCAGTTAGACAAGGTATTGATTTTCTATCTTTTATGTATGGAATTGAGAAACAAACAGCTTTAGCATACATGTCGGCAGCTACTACTTTCGAGGTATCTCAAGTCGTCGATAAAACAAAGGGAATACATGGTTTAATCGCAAAAAAAGACTTCGAAACTATCCGTCCGTAGGCTAAAGTTAAATTTTTACTGTATAAAAGTAACTGCAAAAATATTTAAATTGTTATATTCAAACTATTGGGTAAAATAGTTATATGAAAACCATTCTCTTTTCAATACTCATTTTATTTTCGATTAATGCTTTTGCTATTAATTGGAAAAAGGTTGCTGAAAACAAAGTAGGAAATTACTACGTTGATTTTGACAGTATCAATAATCATGATGGGCTTGTTTATTATTCTGACTTAGTTAATTTTATTGAACCATTTAAGGGGGATTTTTCAGCAATTAGTAAATACAAAGTTGATTGCGTAAAGGAAAAGCAAACTTGGCTAGCAGTAACTACTTATAGTGAACCAATGGGAAAAGGAATAATAAACTCTAAATCATTTCCTAATGAGGCTATTTATCCAAAGTCAAACACAATTTATTTTTTCTTAATAAAAAATCTTTGTAATTATAAAAAATAAGAAATGATAGTTTGTCAGTAAACTATTAAAAAAACTTTCATATTGGCTAGCAAGTGCAAAAAGCAGAGGCAACCTGATTATATGAATATCTAAAGGGTGGTTCTATGGGAAACCTTGGACAATTTGAAGAGTGTTTCGGGAATATTTTTTAATATACATAAAAAAAGACTAGAGTTGCTTAGATAATCAATGTGTGAATTTAGCAATGGTTATTTTCCTTGTTTGTTAATGTTTACTCAAAAAAATTTCTATGAAATTTTCTTCAACTTCATATTAGATGGTGATTGTAAAATAATAGGAGATACCACACCACAATTTGTCCTTATCTCATTAAAAGATTTCAAATAAATCAAAAAGTCATTTGAAAAATTCGAATTTAATATAAAAATAATTTGATTCTTATTTCAAAATTATTATATAAAGTTTTTGGTATGGAAAATATATTTATTGGAATTTATGAAGAAATATTTAATGAAATAAACTATAGAATTAACAGATTTTATAAGAATTGAATTCAATAAAGGCCTTTCAAATAAAAAACTATAAAAAAAAGAAGTTATTGATGATGGTTTGATTTGTGAAATCCACAAACATTACAAGGAAATATATAATTATTGTTTTAAAAGATTTACTCAAACAAAAAGTTTGTGCGTTAAGTGATTAAAATAAGAAGAAAACAATATATAAATAATTATTAATTTAAATTTTATTCACTAATCCAAAAAATTATAGTTTTTTTCAGAAAAAAGGTTAAATTATGAGTAATTTTCAAGTCCCGTCAAATGAGGAATTAAGATTACAGACTTTAAAATCTTACGAAGTACTTGATACAGCTCCAGAACTTTCCTTTGACGAAATCACAGAGCTTGCTGCAGAAATTTTAGGTTGTCCAGTTTCTTTTATTGAGTTTATGGATGCTGATAGACAATGGTTTAAATCTAAATATGGACTTCCTGAAGAATATATTGAAACTCCTAGAGATATAGCAATTTGTAATACTGTTATTTGTCAAGGAAATTTATTGTGTGTACCAGATCTATCTCAAGATGATAGATTTCGCACTAACCCATTAGTTGAATCTGCACCCAATGTCCGTTTCTATGCAGGAGCACCGCTAATAACACCAAATGGACAAGCGATAGGCACTATTTGCTCGGTAGATTTTGAGAAAAAGGAAATTTCGCTAAATCAACAAGAAGCGCTAAAAAAATTATCAAAACAAGTTATGACTCAACTTGAATTAAGAAGAACATTAGTTGAGGTTAAAAATTCACTTTTGATTCAGGACAAACTGACCAAAGAAATTGAAGTTGAAAAAAATAATATTAAACAAATTATGACAAAAATCTTACCTATGAATATAGCTTTAGAATTACAAGAAAAAAAAAGGGTGGAGCCGAAGTACATTGATGAATGTAGTATTTTGTTTTCTGATTTTGTCAGTTTTACTCAACTCACTGAAAAATTATCGCCCAAAAATCTTATAGATTTATTACATCAAATATTTTGTAAATTTGATGATATATGTAAACAGAATAAAATAGAAAAGATTAAAACAATAGGTGATTCTTATATGTGTGTCTCAGGGGTTTTGGACAAAGAAAATGATCATGCGAAACGTTTGTGTAAAGCTGCAAAAGAAATGCTTGATTTCTTGGATAAAACCAACATACAACGATCAAAACTAAGAATGCCCACCTGGGAAATGAGGATAGGAATTCACACAGGTCCAGTAATTTGTGGTGTAGTAGGTGATGATAAATTTACTTTTGATGTGTGGGGTGATTCGGTAAATATGGCTTCTCTGATGGAACAGAATTCTGAGCCTGGAAAAATTAATATTTCAGAAAATACACATTTTCACATTCAAAAACACCTAAGTGCATCAGAAAGAGGTGAGGTTATTACAACAAAAAAAGGAGCACTAAAAATGTATTTTTTGAATATTTAAATTAGCTTAATATCTTATTTCTAACATTGCTTTAGTAACTGTATTTTCAAATAGTAAAAGAATGAATAACTTCTCAAACGTTCTAAAATGAAATTGCTTTGTGATTATATAAATTAGTAAATGATAGTAAGTAAAATTATTTTTTTAAAATTTTTCTCAGCAATCTGTAAATAATTAAAAATGGTGTTGTTGTAAGAAGTAAGAAATTGAACTTTCTTCTTATAAAAAAGAACAAGAATATAAATAAGATTAAAGAAACTAAAAATAAAATACCCATATTACTTACCTATGATAAGTTTAGTTATCAGTATCAATTGTAAATTTTCATATAGATAGTTAATTATGCTAATTGAATAAAATAATTATTAACACATAAGCTTAATAATTTTACTCATCAATATAAAAAATTCTCACCTAAGAAAGTCAGTGCTTTCTTTTTTAGGAAACTTTAGCATATCGCTAGATTATTAATATGAAATATCTAACAGAAAAGCTGTAAATCAATATACAAAACTCACTTGACTATAGATTGCAATACCATTGTTTTAAAGAGTGTGGAATTTTCGAGAAGTTGGTTAGCAGCTTGAGACATAAAGATTCCAATCAATTCTTCTTTAGGATCAATAAAAAAAGATGTTCCAGCATATCCAACCCAATAAAATTCTCCCGCTGAACCATATTCAGAATTTAACAAATTTGCATGACGAGGTCCTTCATTTCTAACTGCACCAGCAAGTGACCAACTCTGATTACCCCCAGGAATGTAAAAGGGGCCTTTATTAATACTCCTTGGAAGTTGATCAGTCATGACAAGTTCAACAGATTTTTTGCCTAAAATTTGAACGCCACCAAAATTTCCATTATTCATTAGCATCTGAGCAAAATGTGCGTAATCCAAAGCAGTTGAGGTTAGTCCAAGCCCCCCAGCTTCCAAAGTGATGATGGACTTAGTTGGTTCCGAATAGGGAAGGATTAAATTTTGTTTATCACTATCAAATGGCTCTGCAAATCTATCAAATTTGTTATCTGATACTCTGAAAGAAGTATCGGTCATTTTAAGAGGCTTAAATATATTTCTTTGAAAAAACTCTTCTAAAGACGATTTGGTAATCACTTCAATTACCCTCCCCAAAACTTCAATGGAGTTACTGTAATACCACGTTGTATTAGGTTCGAATTTTAGTGGCAACTTGCTTATTCGAGTAACTAACTCTTTGTTTGAAATATTTTGATCATGCATTCCAGCATCAATATACATTTGTTCTACCACCCCACCCCCCGGATAGGCTTTAAAGTATCCATATGTAAATCCTGCTGTATGTCTCAATAAATCAATTATGCGTATAGAATTTTTTGCAGGTTTAGTTTTGATAGCAGCAGCACTTTTTGCTGTATTCTGATTAACTGCTACTCTCATATTTTTTAGTTCCGGTAAATACTTTGCAACTGGATCAGTTAGTTTGATTTTCCCTTGTTCTACTAACATTAAGGTACCAATACTTGTGATTGGCTTAGTCATGGAGAAAATTCTAAAAATACTTTCTTTAGACATTTTTGAGTTCTTCTGGGGGTCCTGTTTTCCCTCGGCTTTGTGAAAAATAATTTTCCCACTTCTCATTACAAGCACTACATAACCAGGAATTTTCTTTTCAGAAATCTTTTTGTTAAACACATCAGTAATTCTATTCAAACGTTCTGAGGAAACTCCAAGTAACTCTGGCTTAACAGTCTCAAAATTGTGGGGGAAGGCTGAATAATGAGAAAAAGAAATTGAAAAAATAATGAAGGAAATTATATTTTTAAGCATCGAATACTCCTTATTATCAGAATTGATAATTAATTATATTGGTATTTCTTAATCAAAATATTAACAAAATCCAACTTTTTTTGGAATATTTAATTCCAAATTTCTAAGGCAATTGGTGAAAGAATCTATAATATCAAATCAAATAGTTTGTATTAGCAAAATATTAAACGATCTTTTATTAATACCAAACAGCTAAACTAAATTTTGATGATGTTTTTTTTGTACCAATCACAAGTTTTTTTTATTCCAGTCGCAATATCAATTTCTGCGTCCCATCCCAATTCTTCTCGAATTCTATCAACAGAAACTCTACGAATTGGAATCATACTTGGCTTAGAGTGATCAAATTTAATTTCTGGGGAGTAATCAAATTCTTTTATGACTAATTTAGCCAACTCTTCAACAGTAACATCATTTCCTGTCGCAATATTATATGGGCGACAACTTTTACCATTTTCAAGAACATGAAGTAGTCCATCGATAACATCTTGAACATATACAAAATCTCTAATTTGTTTGCCATTACCCCAAACGTCAAAAATATCTGGTTTACGTGATGCTCTCATTATTAATTGAGGAATTACATGACCATTTTCATTAAATGAATCAAAAGGCCCATAAATTGCAGTTGTTCTAATTACTCCAAACTTAACTTTTGAAATTTCACCATAATATTGAATGACATTTTCACAATATCTTTTCATGTTCCCGACGCCACTATATACAGTGTGTGGTTTGCTATCAAAAGCTTGATCCTCGGTTACCACCTCGCTTGTATCTGGATACATTGTTGAACTCCCAATAAAGCCAAGAGCTTGAATATTTTTTTCAACAGCTGCTGATAAAATATTTATAGTAGGTATTATATTTTTTCTAACTAAAGATGAAAAATTTGCTGCATCTGTTTGGCCTTTTGCTCCTTTAATGTAAGCTGCAAAGTGAAGACAAATATCGATTCCACTTAAGACTTCCAAACAATTTTCATAAATTTCTAAATCAGACTTTACAATTTCAAGATTATTATTTTTAATGTCTAATTTTCTTGAGTTAAATATTAATGCCCTGACAAAGTGACCTCTATTCAGACATTCTCTTACAGCAGTTTGCCCAACAATCCCAGCTGCTCCTGTAATCAAAATTGTTTTATTTTTTAAATTAATCAACTTTTTTTAGTCCTTTATTTTCTAGCTAAAATTTAACTTTTTTTATAATTATTTAATCTTAATAATAGGTTTTACAGCTTAGGCATTGGTATTTTTTTATTAATAAATAAAGATAATCTTACTAACAAGGTTTCAAAATTTTCTTCATCAACCATAATATCGTTATCAACAACTGGAGAGTTAGTTAATTTTCCAACAGGTTCTCCTAAAACCCATGCACCATACTTTTTTAATCCTGCAAGATATAATCTGCCTGCATCTGATGATCTTTGAGCTGTTTGAATAGTTACATATGGAATATTTTCTTCTATTAAGTTGCTTACAAAACCAGTTGAACCACCACCTTCCTCAATAACTAAGGATGCATTGTAGATCAACTTAGCTTGATCTTCCATGGTTAGTAAATGAATATTTTCTTCAATAACTAAATTCAAATCAGGAAATATATTTTTAATTATGTTAATTAAATTTTTCTGATTCAATGTTTTTCTGTGGGAAGCATTCTTTCTGCTCAAATAAAGAATATAAGACTCTTTATCATTATTAGAAATAGCATTTTTACACATTAATTTACTAAAATCTTTAGCCTGACTTACCGACATATTAATTTGTTGATTGGAGTCCTTATAAGTTATTGAACTAATGACAACAATATTTTTAAATCTTATTGCTTTGTTTGAGTCAATATGGTTTGTGTTTAAACCATAATTAGAGGCGGTCCCAGGATAAGTAGTCTTTATACAATAATCAACCCATCTTTTTGGAACCAAATTTCCTACAGTGACAGTTTTAATATTGGGAAATTTTTTTAATAGTATAGGTAACAATAAAGTCTTTGGTGCTATCTCCATCATGAAGTGACTCAAGTTGTCAAAACCGGATAAAAAGATAGTGTTTGTTAATTCACCATCTGCAACTTTTCTAATTGTGTCGCAGTGTAATCCCTTATCGTCCTTAAACCCTGCTATAGTCAAATTTTCTGAGGATTTGCTTACTTTCAATCTTTCATTTTGGTTTTTTATAACATAAGCGATACTGGACACACTCCAATAAAATCCCTCACCAAATATAAATCCATCGTCTGTTATTACAAATCGACCATCTAAAATCCATCCACTTTTTAATGGGGTTACTGTGGGTTTGAACTCACCCAAATAACTAGGTACTACTTTAAAATTAGAAAAATCGATATGAGCTACAGGATGTTTATCAAATTTCTGTTGTTGTGAGCCCCCAACATCTTTGATTCCAATATATTTTTTTAGCTTTAAAAAAGGCATTTTACAGTAAATATATAAAAATTCTTCTTAGCATTAGTTTATTAGAAATACAAAAAAAATTAAATTAGACAACTTGAACACAACCACCTTTAAGGATAATAGAAAATAAATTATTAACGCGATATAAATAATCTAATATGAGTTTAATTAATATATATACTGCATTCATGTGTAATGATATTCAATTCTAGCACTTGTTTGTAGTGATTGACTAAGTATATTAATTTTGTAAAATTTTCATAATAAATAAGATCCAGAAATAAACTGAATTTTAAATAATATATTAATCATAAACACATTACTTTTTAAGTAAATGCAACAGAAAAATTCTCACCTAATATTAATAACCCATTTTGTTTAGCATTCAGAAATAGATCAATTAGTGAATTTACGTTTTCTGTATATATAGAAATAGCCACAGATACTAATATGAAAATGTTCTAGTTCAAGTGAAAGTAAACAAAATATAACCCCCACAATTAAATATCAAGTAAAATCATTAAACAAATGAGAATATTTTTTATAATGCTTCTTCTATTCTGTGCTAATTCTTTTGCCAAAAATTGGAAAAAGGTTGCTGAAAATAAAAAAGAAAGCTCTTTCTATGTTGATGTTGATAATATAAAAGAAAATGATGGATATATTCATTATTTAGTTTTAACTGATTACCTTGAACCGACAAAATTTGATGCCTATTCAATCATTAGTAAATATAAAGTAAATTGTGAAGTTCAAAAACAAATTTGGTTGGGTAACACTTTCTTCAGTAAACCAATGGGAAATGGTAAAATAATCACTGAAGGAATACCCGCATGGAATTATTATGGTTCAACATTAAACGAAATTAGACGACTAGAATCAGGTACCACTGAGCATGGAATATTAAAAAAAATCTGTAATTTTTTTAATTGAAAAATGATACTAAAAGAATTTCTAGACTAGAAATTTATAACAACTTTTAACTTAGCATTTTTGTTTGACGACAAATCCTTTAATTCCAATAAATTTTTTGAATATAAGAAAAGACATTTATCAATTTAAATCAAGTTCTATATTTATAGTAGTAAAATAGAAGGCAACAACACTTAAACTCGATGTTTACAAAATTTTTTGAAAATAAAGAAACCCATAACTGATAAAATATTTAATTAAATTCACCAATATAACTTTACAAATAACAAGTAACAGGCAATGAAGAATATTTAATACTTATTTTCTTTTATACATTTAAAATATTCTACAAAAGTATATATTTCATTTGTAATCGTTTGTACTAATTTAGATTCAGAAGAAATATCAGGGTAAAAATTTAATTTTGTATCAGATAACAAAGTTTTCTCTCTGTTCCTTGCAATAATTTCATTAGAAGAATAATCTTCAGATGATATATCGAATTCAAATAGAAGACTATTCTTAAATGCATTTAATTGATCTAAGGTAGCAAAGATGACTTTTTTCTCAACTTCATCAATTTTAAGTTTATATATTTCATCAAAAATTTCATACTTTTTAACATTATTATCAGGCTCAACAAATACTTTTGCAGTTTGCGTACAATAGTAAGTTTCTGAATAAGCATTAACATTTGAGAGAAAAAGTAAAATTAAAATAATATTTTTCATATCTAAAGTTTAACAAGTTTACGAAATAAGAATTTTTATGTTTTGCAGTTTATTAATATTAATTAATAATTTTTTTAATTGTATTTTAGGGTTATCGAATTGAACAAAAACACTTGGAATATAATGAGTGTACTGATTTACATTGACTTTTACCCATTAATGTCTATTTTGCACCGTATGCCAACAAATAGGTAATCCAACACCTTAATAGGATGAATGCTCACTAAATGATTAATATCAAAACTACTTACACCATAATTCTTTTGTCTGTGGGTAATTTAGATGACAATACTCGTACACATCTTTGTAAAAAGTTTGAACCTCTTTTATTACATCATCATCTAATTCACT
>MDTB01113857.1_pt1 | contig 24515 bp, 31 predicted proteins | sample 811161 | NCBI WGS metagenome assembly MDTB01 (sample SAMN05326650, study PRJNA326480) | marine metagenome | isolation source: seawater | place: Mediterranean Sea | collected 2009
ATCAAGTGAATATTTACAAATGGCTGGTAGAGCTGGTAGGAGAGTAGGAGAAAAAGATGAGAAAAAAAAAAATGTTGGTCACGTTGTAATATTAAACATATATAATGATTTACCTTCAAAAGAAAATATAAAATTAATGGTTACTGGTAAAGTAGATTCTTTTAAATCACAACTTAATATAACAGATTACAATTTTCTGTTGAAAATGATTCTTATGGATTCTATAAATACACGTGATTTTTTTGAAAAAACCTTATTTATTAGAGATCTAAATGATCAATTTGAAAGTGATATATATTATATTAATATTTTAAAAGGTAAAATAAATGAATATAAAAATATTTATAATAAAACAGAAGAAGAATTATTAATAAAATATCAAAATTTAGATCCTAATTATGATTTTAATTTTATTAATTATGGAATAAAGAAAAAAGAATCACAAAATCAAAAGAAAAAAAGAGAAAAGAAAATGAATAAAATTATTGTTCAAATAAATAATTTTGAAAATAAATATAAAGATTTTATTAATTATCAAGAATTAATTGAAGAATATAAATTAAAAGAAAATAATTTAAATGAAAAGAAAAAATCAAATGATAAACATAATATAAATAATTCTTGTGATAAATATTTACATTTATTAAAAAAGAAAAATTATATTAAAAATAATAATAAAAAATTATTTGAACTATCATCAGATGATGTTTTGGAAAAAGGAATAATTGCTAGTCAAATACATGAATGTAATTCTTTGTTGTTAACAGAAATGTTATATAGAAATGTATTTGATAATTTAGATGAAAAAGAAATAGTAGCTATACTATCTATATTTATAGGTAAAAATAGTAAAGATGAAATAGTTAATAATAAAATTTCACTACCTGTAAGTAATTCTTTATCAATTATAAAAAAAATTATAGATGAGTTTCAAGAAACAGAAAGAGAAGTAGGATACGATGTATATAATGTTAATTTTTGGAAAATAAACGAGGATTATTTAGAAATTGCTTATAAATGGGTATCTAATTATAATTATAAATTATTGAGACAAGAATACTCTTTAATAGAAGGAAAATTTATAAAAAATATTATAAAGTTATATAATATAGTTAAAAATCTAATTTATTTAACTGAAATAAGTGGAAAAATGGAATCTAAACCAAAACTTGAAAAAATAGAAGAATTGATAATAAGAAAATTTGTTAATACGAATAGTTTATTTATTTAATTTATTAAATATATTTATTATGTATAAATTAAATGATTTATTTATTCGTAATTTACTAAATATAAATTTTGACATGGTTCTTGAAAAAAAATATGAATTTTTTTTGAGAACCAAAAAAATTAATTATTATTATAAAAATAATGATTTTTTAACATATGGATTTATTATTAAAACAATAAATGGATTTTATGAAATACCAATTATTGGTATGAAGGATATAAGAAAAAAGAAAAAACTAAATAAAGATTTAAAATATGTCAGTAATAAGAAAAATATAATAAGAATATTAAAAAATAAAACAAAAATACCGGAGGATATACTAAAAAATATTATTATTAAATTTCTATATAATAATAACAAATACATTTAGTATTTATTCTATATTATCTACATATTTTTTAAAATAAGGTTTATTTGATAACTTAAAATTATTTCTTTTTATATCTAATGGTTTTTTAATATCAAATACAATGATTATAGTATCTTTTTTACTATTATTTTTTAAAATAATATTATCATAATAATCAAATATAATTATATCATTATTTTTAAGTTTTTTACTTTTTTTATTTACTATTATTTCAAAATTATTACCACATTCAACTAAATAATAAAGTTTAATAATATTTTTTGAAATAAAATAATTTTTTTTGCTATTACAAATTATTATATTTGTATTTGGTGATATTTTAGAATAATAAACATTTACTATATTTTTAATTTTTTTTATAATAATATAGGTTTCATTAAATAATTTAATATTTTTATTTATTTTTTTACTATTGTAAATTAATAAATTTAATTTCCAATATTTATTTTTTTTTGATTTATAATTAGGAAAATTATCCCATAATTGATCATTTATATTATATATTTCTTTTTTTATTTTACTATGATTTTTTTTTAATATTTCTGCATTTGGTAAAAAATATTTATAACTATAGAATTCATTTTTATATTTCATTGATTCTTTATATTCAATAATAATTTGTGTTAAATTACTCTGTAATATTGATAATATAATACCAAATATAATAATATACAAATATTCTATTTCCATTACTGTATAATATATAAACTAATAATATATAATTTTAAATATATAGATTAAATATAATTTATATATTTTAAAAAAAAATAATATATATATATATATATATATATATGGATGTCATAAATAAAGTTTATGAATTTCTTAATAATCTACCACCAATATTTTATGATTCAACAATAAAAAAAGAACAATCTGAATCAATTGATGATATTCGTAATATTGTTAGACATGAAATTAAAGATTATAATTTAGATAAAACTGAAAAAGAAATTAAATCTTTAAAAAAAGAATTGCTAATGGTTCATAAATAATAATAATTTATTATAATAAATAATTATTATTAATCATTACTATACATTATTGATAAAGATTCTGCAAATAATATAAGTGATAAAAAAGAGTGGCACATTACTAATATTTTTGATCTTGTTGTTTTTGGTGAAAAATCACCATAACCTACTGATGTTTGAGTTATAAAAGAAAAATATAAAGGATCTATACTTGTTTCAAAACCAAAATCAAGTGGATAAAATGAGTATAAATATGCAAAAATATTAATTAATAGTAATTGACCTGCAATAAACATTAGAAATTTTCTATATATTAATTTTATACTTATCATACTAATAATATAAACCTATATTTTATTTTTTAATTTATTTAATATATTTATTTCATATTCTAATATATCTTTTATTTTCTTAATTTTATAATTTTGTTTTTTTATTTTTAATCTTATTTGATCAAGATCATTTTTATTATTATCAATGTTATTATTTTCTAATAAAAAATAATATTGTAATAAGTTATAATTTTCATCACATTTTTTTTTTAAAAAATCATAATAAAATTCTATTTGTTTATTTTTTATATCTATTTTTTCTTTTAATTCATCAATTTCTATTTTATATTGTATTGGTCTACTAAAAATATTTCCCATATTAATTAATATTAATAAAATATTTTTATAATGAAATATAATATAAATAACTAAATTACCCCCTGAATATAATACAAAAAAATAATATATATATATATATATATATATATATATGTTTGAATATATTAATTATGTTATTGCTCCATTAAAAATAATAAAGGATAAAATATTTGATTATACTTTTTATTATGATGGAAAAGATATAAATGAAATATTAGGGAAAACACCTCGTATATTTGATAGATTATCTTCTGCAAAACAATGTGAATATTTCTTTGGAGAGCCAACCCATATTATTGATAATATTTATTTAGGTAGTGCTTTTAATGCGGCTTCTTTTTATAAATTAAAAGAATTAAATATTGACCTAATAATAAATGTAACAAGTGAAATATCAGAATATTATCCTGATGATTTTCAATATAAAAAATATAATTTATATGATAATAATAAAGATACAATAGATAAATACTTAGATGAATCATATAACGAAATTGAAGAATATAATAAAAAAAATAAAGAAAATAAAAATATTTTAATTCATTGTTTTATGGGAGCTAGTAGATCAGCATCTATTGTAATTTATTATATATTAAATAAATATGGTGACAAAAAAGATAAAATAATAAAACAAATTGGTATGAAAGAAAATTTTAATGATAATGATAATAAAAAAGATAATTTAACAATTAATGAAGTAATAGAATTTATTAAAAATAAAAGAGGAGTTATAAATCCTACAGAAAAATTAATTTTAGATATTAATTTAAAAATGGATATAAATTATTTAAAGAATAATAGGGAGATTTAATATTAGATGAATGATGATTTTATTTCTCAATTTCATTATGATTTCAGTAGTGTAACATTGCTTAGTATTTATTATTATTATAATAAAAATTATTATTTTTTATTATTAAATTTTATTTTATATGTTTATATATTATTTATTAGATCAAAATATATATTTTTAATAATTTATGTATTAAATAATAATTTAAAAAAATTAAATAATTTAATAAAAAAAATATTATTAGATAGTTGTAAATATTTAAGTAGAGATAATGAAGATAAAAATTTACAAGTTAATGAAAATAATTTTAAAAATAATTTAATAAATAAACAAAAAAAAATATATTTTAAAAATAATTTAAAAAATAAAAACCAAAAAATAGATATGAAAATTAGATATAAATTTTATAAAAAAAAATATTATTATGATAATAAATTATTACATTTAAATAATAATTGTAATATTAAAAATAAATCAATTGTTTATTTATCTAGGAAATTAGAAAAATATTTTGATAAAAATAATTTATTGTGTAATAAATGTAAGTTTTATAAAGAAGGAAAAAAACAAATTTATATATCTAGTGATAAAATTATTCATTCATGTAAAAAATGTAAATATAATGATAATACAAGAATTATAAATATATATGATGATGAAGAATATAATTTTATAAAAAAAACATATATTTTTTGTGATTATTGTTTATTAGTAAAAGATAACACTGTTAAAATATAAAAAATAATTTTAAACAAGAATTAACCATTATATAAATATTTATATTATAATATTTTTTATATATAATAATATTATAATAAATGATATCTTTAATAATTGCTTTTATAATCTTTTGGGCAACTAATTTACAAAATAAATCTGATATAGGATATTATAGTCATGAAGGAGATTCCGTGTGCCCTTTTGGTATTCTTATGGGAAAAATAGGATTTATTATATTAATTTTACAATTTTATTTATTAAAATATAAAAAAGAAATAGACATTAAAAATTATATGAAAATTTTATTAATAAATAGTTTCATATTGTCTTTTATGAATTTAGGAGTTATGATAAGATTAATCCCAGCATTTATATTACAATATTTATTAATATATGATTATATAAAGGAACATTAACCTATTTGACATTTTAAGTTGTGATTGACAATTCAATGCAATTTACTTAACAGTTTGGTATGATAAATCGTAATTATTTAATTTAAATCTTGGGATTGACTTATTTTTATAATGAAAACTATTTACATCTCCTTCAATAAAAAATTTTTCACCATAACCTTTTAGTAATGATTTCGTACTACATAAAGGAGCATATATATATGTATATCCAAAAATCTGCTTAGATATGTTTTTATATTCATCAAAATAACAATAAGTTTTAAAATCCCCTTCATAATAATCATCTTTTCTTTTCATTAAGAAACAATCTATTACTCCTATATGACAATGTTTGATACCAGTTTTGTTTGTTTTATCCTTATCATACCACCATTTTTTTTTTGTTTCCTTAGGTCCTTTAAAATCCAAACCATTTTTTTTAAATAGATTTAATACATTAAATAACTTATTCCATTCTGCTTGTTCAAATCCAATATCAATATCATCATCCCAAGGAATTATACCACCATGTCTATTCAAACCTAAAATAGTTCCAGCAACAGCAACATATTTTATATTATATTTTTCAAAAATATTATTAATAATATTCATATGTTGATAACAAAGTATTGTTCGGTTTACCTTTTCGGCAATATATCCTTGTATAATTGATAATTTTTACTTTGAATGAAATAAGGTAAATTTTTTTTTTTTAATATTATTCTTATAAGTAATGGGTTGTGAGTTTCTGTATTTTTATTTGGTGAAAAATAATCTTCTTTACAATACAATATTTCACAATTATGATCCATTGCTAACTTTTCACACATTTCTATAGAATATAACCATCTCTTGTGAGTAGTTGTATATGATTTATCAATCTGATTGTATTTGCTATTTTTCTTTAATTCCATATCATTTAATGAACGCACTTCTATACAAACCAAACCATTGGGTTTCAGATTATTAACAGCATATTTAAATACAGACTCTGAATTATTATAAGGCATAGCGTGTAGAAACCATCTCATATATATAACATCGAATAATGTTTGTAATTTATAAGATTTTAATACGTCTTCTACATTTTCTCTAATTAATTTACAGTTTGAATTACTAGTATTAAGTACACCATTAATATCAATTGCATAACATAAATTACCTTTTTGTGAAAAAAATAAACTATCTCTACAATTTCCACTTCCTAAATCTGCTATTTTCAAGTGAATATTTTTGTTATTGTATTCATTAATATAGTTATTATATATAAATATTGAAAAAGAACTATTATTATTTATATTATCAATTGTATTTTTATAATAATTATGCCAAAAGTCTCCATTTATATTATTATTATCTCTCATTATATATAATGTCTATAAATATAATAAATTATAATAGGGTGTATGATTATCCGTTATAAGAAATTGCAACTAATAATATATGTTTTTTACTTAAAATGGGGACAAAATTTATAACTCATAAATTAAATATATATATATATATATATATATATATATATATGAATTTAATAAATAATGATCTATTTTCATTGTTCTTATCTAATAATGTTGATAAATATACATATAATCCATATAATGGAATAAATGAATATATATTAACATCTTATTCTGAACATATACATAAACAAGCAATAATTTTTTTTAAATTATTAGATTTATTTAAACTAGAATATGTAGTTTTTGCTGGTTCATCTGTTGGAATGGTAAGAAATAAATGTATGATGCCTTGGACTGACGATTATGATATAATTATTTTAGATAAAAATAAAAATTATTTTTTTAATAAAATAATGCCTACACTAAAGATGTATGGGTATTGTTTTTGGGGATGTGGAACTGATAGGCGTGGTGATGAATCTGGAAATACATTTGTATCAGGTATATATACTGACAATATTGCTTTTAGAACTGATATATTCTGGTCCAAAATAAATAAAAATAATATTATCGAAAATGTAAATGGAAGAGGATTATATCATAAAAAAAAACTATCAGCTGATATTTTTTTCCCACCTAGATATATTTCTTTTAATGAAATAACATTACCATTTAGTAATAAATATGAAAAAGAAGTTAAATTAACATATGGTGATGTTAAAAATCAATGTATCATTAAATCTCATTCTAGATTAGCAAAAGGGAAAAAAATTTTATATAATAAATGGGAGGATGCCTTTTTAGATTATAAAAAATTAAAAGAAAAAGCTATTGAAAATACAAAAACACTAATTAATATAAATAATTATAAACCAGATGATAAAATTTTACTTTTGGATAATATAGATATAAAAGACCCTATAGATTTACTTAAAATAATAGTTAAGGAAAACATTAAAACAGTTAATTGTATAAATTTTGAAAAATTTATGAAAGTTTCAGGTATTATATTATTTTATTTTCCAGAAATAAAAATTAATTTATTTCTTTCTAATTTTAAAGATATAAATTTTTTTTATTTAAATTATGCTACATCTATATATGTATATAACGTTAAAATAAAGAATAAATTAGACGAGTTAGAATATATCAATAAACCTATTATTAATATAACTAAAATAATAACATTTGGTACATTTGATCTATTACATATTGGACATAAAAATATTATAGATAAATGTAATATGTTAAGTGAAAAAATCGTTATAGGCGTATCAACAGATGAATTAAATAAAATAAAAAATAAAACCTCTCATGAAAATATTACTTGTAGAATAAATAATATTAAAGAATATTCAAAAACTGATTTAGTATTTAAAGAGGAATCATTAGATAAAAAATTAGATTATATCAAACAATATAAATGTAATGTAGTTGTTATGGGTGATGATTGGGAAAATAAATTTAATTCTAAAGATTATGAATGTATATATTTTAAACGAACTCCAGGTATTTCATCCACTTTATTAAGAAAAAAATTAGTGTAGAATATATTAAATCTTACATAATAATTGCTATAATTCCTGCATTTATATTACAGTATTTATTAATATATGATTATATAAAGAAATACTAAATAGTATAAATATATGTATAGTAATATAGTAGGTCATATTGCTGGAATAACAACATGTATAACTTTTATACCACAACTTATTAAAGTATGTAAAAAAAAAAAAGCAGATGATCTTTCTATTCTTTCATTATTGATTTATGAAATAACATCTATATTGTGGATTACTTATGGATTTTTAATTGGTAATTTTATAATAATATTATATGATACAATTATAATATCTGTCAATACATTATTATTAATTAGCAAAATATATTTTGATTATTTTTATAATAAAAATGAAAATGAATATTATTAATTATTATTAATTTTTTATTCTAATATAATATTATAATGAGAAGATCTGAAATTGATATAACAAAGGGTTTAGCATTAATTCTTATGATAATTTATCATATTTTTTTTATGATAGATTTTTTTAATATTAATAATTTTGAAATGTCATCTGGTATCTTAGGTATGATATCTAGTTTATCTCATAATACATTTATATTAATGGCTGGTGTTAATTTATATCTTAGTTATAAAAAAAATAAAGATGAATTTTATAAAAAACAAAATAAAAGAGTAACAAAAGTTGCATCGGGTGCTTTATTTATGAACATATTTTCATATTTTGCTTTTGGTAAAGAGTTATATATTAAATTCGGTATTTTACATTTTATGACTGTTGCAATTATTATATCATATTTTATTGTTAAAAGTAAAATATTATCACTAGTAATTTCTATATTATTTTATATATTGAGTTTGTATGTAAAGAATAATGGTTATATGTTTGATTCTTGTAAAAATTATTCATTCTTATGTTCTATATTAGGAATATATAATAAACATAATATGAATTTTCAATCATTAGATCATTTTGCCATAATTCATACTTATGGTTTATTTGCTTTTGGAATATTTTTAGGATATCTTCTTTATGAAAATAAGAAATCAAAAAAAAATAAGAAAAAAAATAAAAATCAAATTATTAATGAAATTGAAAAATTAGGACAAAATACATTTAACATTTATATATTACATTGGCCTATTTTATATATTATATTTTATATTTATTCTTTAATTTTAACTAAAAAAATTGAAAATTAAACTCCTTATTCACTCTATATACATTTTTTATTTTAATAAAAAATTATGACATTTTTTACTGTCAAAAAAAAAATAATAACAGAAATCAATCATTATTTCATATATAGTGATTCTGATATAAATGTAAAATATTATGTAAAAGAAAAAAAATTATTATTTCCTATTAAAAAAAGCAATAAAGAAGCAACTTATTCAATATTTATAGATAAATATGAAAAAGATAAAAATGGAATATCATTTCTAAGTAAATCTGGTTCTTATTTCATACCAATAAATGGTGAAGCAGATTTAATTTATTAAAATATTTCTAATATAATTTATTATATATATAATGATTTATATTAGAAAAATTGAAATAATTTTAATTTAGATTTTATATCTCAAGAAAAAAATATATATATAATAAAAGCAATATATTAAAAAAATGTCTAAAAAAAGATTTCTTAAACAATATTTATCTGAACAAAGTAATTTTGATTCAGATGAAAATGATAATATTAAAAATAATAATTATGAAAAAACAGAAGTATATTGGAAATCTAATTTAAAAAACTCACCAGTTTATAAAATTTATATTATTATAGATAAAAATGAAAAATCATACAAAAATATAGATTGGAAATGTGAAAGTACAAATCAAGAAGGGACTTGTAATATAGATTTTATTGATGATGGAATAAGAATATCATATAATCACAATGGGAAAACAATATATGATAAATATGATCTAAAAGAATTAAATAAGGGAAATCATTATGGTATTAGTAATAGGACTACACTATTTGGTAAATTTATTTGGCATATAAATATAAATCATAATAATGATTGGTTAAGAGGAAGATATCAGATTTTGATTGAAAAAAAATTTTTTAATATAAAAAAAAAAATTGGGAGACCAAAAAAAAAAAAACCAAAAATTAATGATGATGATGATTTAAAAAAAATAATAGGGTGTACAACTAAAAGAAAAGTAACACCGCGTAGTGTTATGAATATAGCTAAATTTATTGCTGATTCAGATCCTTCACATTCAGAATTTTAATATTTAAATAATATTATTATTTAAATATTAAAGAAAAAAGGATGTAAATAAAATAAGTATATAATGTTAATTTAATAAAGAATTCTCATATAATACAGATTTCATATCAAATATTAATTTATTAATAAAATCAATATCAAAATCGTTCTTCATTAATATTTCTTTTAACTTTTCTTCTTTTATAATACCAATATTAATATCATTAACTAAATTGATATTAAATTTTTTTGGTAAATTATAATATCCAAAAAATGAACTTTTTAAAGTAATTAATTCTTTATTATTAATAAAAGGGTAAGGATTGTAATAATTATATGACCAATTATCTATTAAACATTCACATAAATATAAATTTTGTCCATCATAATGTATACAAAACCTTGTTGTAGATAAAAAACAACCCATTTTATTAATATTTTTAATTTAAAAATATTAGTAAACTTAGTAAAATATATATTTTTCAATTTTTTAAAAACTAATAATTAATTTTTGTATAAATTAATAGAATAAGATAAAGCAAATAATAAAAATATTAAGACAGTATATAATAATGAAATTACAATGGAGTTATGAAATGTCATTTCAACACTATTTCCAGTTAGAAATAAAAATAATTCACCAACTCCATAAAAATTTATTCCTTCTATTACAACACCCATCAGTATTGCATTCATACACATTTCAAACCAATTTTTCCAATCAGTGAACCACAATGAAAGTACACCTGCAAATATTGCATGATGTACATGATAGTGTATATCTTTTGCATCTCCTATTTTAAGAATAAATAACATATATGAATATCCACAAGCAATTAATATAATATTGAATAAAGAAATTTTAAATTTTTTATCTTTACAACAATCAATTAATTCTTTTATTCCAATTCCAATAATAGTGCCTCCAATTAAAAATATAACTAGCCATGCATCAGGATTTAAATGTTTCCAAAAATTATTTACAATAATTATATTTTTTAAAAAAGGTACTTCTCCTAATAAAGCAAATCCAATAGAACCTATATGTAAAAATATCCAATATAATAATTCATCTGGTTTATTTGTTAAAAAAATTTTCTGTTGATTTAAAAGAAAATATACAACCAACCACATTATTATAAGGTCACACGCGAATGTACTTACTGTATTATCATTATGTGATTTATTAGAAATTAATGAAGATGATTGAAGAGTTTCAGACCAAAAAAATGCATTCGTAAAAAGTATCATATATGAGCAAAATGCGATTATTTCACTATTATAATTTGTAAAAGTATTAAGTATGAAATAAATAATTCCATTTTTTTTTTTTACCACTTTGTCATCATCTATTGACATATATGATGAAGATTCCGTAGAATCTAAAGGTATATCTTCATAATTCAACATACTAGATTTGTTTCTCGTGTGTTGTTTTTTTATATCCATTATATTAATTCATAATACTAGTAATATTTTAAGTATTTTAATAAATAATAGTCATTTATAACACTTTTCAAAAATATTCATTGAGGTCATAAAAATTTAAAAATTTCAATAATAATATTATATATGAGTAATATAAAAGGGAAATCTAAAAATTACTATAGATTATTAAATTTAAAAAAAAATGCAAGTTCTCATGAAATACTAATTTCATATCAAAAATTATTAACACACTGGAATAATTATATGGATAAAACACCACTCGCAGAAGAAAGAATAAAAGATATTAGAAATGCATATAATGTACTTTCTGACCCTATAAAAAAAAAAAAAATATGATGAAAAAATAAAAAAACGGTCAGATAATAATAATAATACAAATACATTACAATCAAATATATTTAATAATGATTTATTAGAGAGTGTTATTGGCAGTATATCAATGTTTGATAATATTATTCCAATTTCAACACAAATAAGAGTTATAGATTTGACAAATAATTCTAAATTTAATGGTCCTGAAATAAAAATAGTTGATCAAAAGATGTTACAACAATAATCTTCATATTGATTATTTTCATCTAGTTTTACATCTATTTTATTAATACCAATTTTTTTATAATAATCTATATTTTGAAAATCGATACTATTTAATAAATAATTTATAGGTTTATTAATATTTTTTTTATCTTTTGATGAAATTAAAAAAAATTTTACATTATATTCTTTCGATATACTTTTTATACTACAAAAGTCTATTTTATCTTTATATATATCTATCTTTGAACCAATTAATACAATATTTAATATATTTGGGCATAATGTTTTAACTCTATTATACCATTTCCTTAAATTATAAAATGATTCTTCATTATTTATATCAAAAAATATTAATGCAAATGTAGAATTTCTTATATAAGTTTCTGTATAATTCTGAAATTGTTTATCGCCTGAGATATCCCAAATATTTAAGATTATTTTATTATTATTAATATATTTTTTATTTGTATAGAAATCAACTCCTATTGTTGGTTCATATATATTTTTATATTTATTATTAATAATTTGATTAATAAAGGTTGATTTTCCAGTTTTTGAATCACCAATAATAATTAATTTAATATCATAATATCTATTCATATATATATATATATATAAAGTTATTTTAAATATATTTCTTTATATTTATATATATATGGATAATAATAATCTAGAAATTAATATAAAAAAAGAAAATAATGATATAGAATTTAAAAAAAAACCGTGGAAAAAAAGAATATGGAATGATACGCCATGGAAAAGATATGAATGGCAAAAGGATGAGTGGCAAAAATATCCAAATCAAAAATCACCGAATGATAAAAAAGATAATGAATTTACAGATAATAATTCAAAGAATAATGATTTAAATAATAAAAAATAAAATTTTTAAAATATATATTTTTTTCACAAAAAAAATATATAAAATTTAAATGTTATGATTTTAATATATAATGGAGAATGATTATATAAATAAATGTAATAATTATATAAATAATTATTATGAATTATTATCTTACTCTAATAAATTAAAAAAAAAAAAAAATAGTAAGAATCAATTAATATCTATATATAATAATATTAATATATTCAATATAAATAAAAACATTAAATCATATTATGAATTTAAAAAAAATATTACATGTTGTATAGATGAAATTATTAAATTAAAAAATACAATTATAGTTGGTGATTATATATTTAAAAGTTTAATTAATTGTAATAAAAAAATAAGATATTTTACATTAGATATTTGTTTTTATAAAATATCAAAAACAACATTAAACGATAATATAAAGAGTATAATACAAATATTATCAACAAATTATAAAATAAATATTTTATTTAATAAAGATCATATATTAATAAAAACAAATATAAATTATAATATTAAAATATGTTTAAATAAATATAAATCTTTAATAGATATTATTAAAAAACAAATTTTATTTAATAAATTTATTTATGATGGAAATAATGTATACACAAATTTTGATGGTCATAATTTAATTATAAATAATTTTAATAATATTTGTATAAATAAGTATGATTTGATAAAATATAAACAATTTATAAATAAATATAAAATAAATATATTATCCTTTAATGATTACGTTGATATTAAACATATTTATTCTAATAAATTAATAAAGAATAATTTATTATTTTATAATAATAGTATTAATAAAATATTAAAAAAAAATAAGTATATCAATATTTCAGAAGTAAAGAGTTATAGTTTTTTAAAAAATATTAAAAAAGAAACCTTATCAAAAAAATTAAAATTATTATCTATAATAAAAAATGATTTATTAGAAGAAATGAAAGAATTAGTAGTAAAAGAAAAAAATATTATTAAATATAAATTTAATATTTTAAATATAATACATTTAGTTTGTAGATACAATGCAAAAAATATATTAAATTTTTTGTTAAATATTAATAACAAAATAATAAATGACTTAGATAATTTATATAATATTCATCCCATATTTGTAAGTATAATATGTAATAATTTTACTATTTTTAAAATATTATTTAATAATAAATTACTAAATAAAAATGTTAAATGGATAATAGGTAGAAAAATAAAAAAAATATATAATATACTTGATTTATGTATAATTTTAAATAGGATTAATTTTGTAAAATTTTTAATAAATAAAAACATAGAGACAAAAATTGATTCTTTCAATAGGTGTATTAAATTTAATAATTATAATATTTTAAAAATTTTAAATATAAAAGATATTAATATTTTGAATAAAATAGAAACAAATGAGATTCCTATTTTATCACAGTCAATAACAAAATTAAAGAACAATGTTGAACAGCGTAAAATTATAATTTATTTAATAGAAAATGGTATAAAATTGGAATATGAAAATAATATACAACCATTAAATCAAATAGTAGAGTTAAATGACATTCCATTATTAAATTTTTTTATTAAAAATAATGTAAATATAAATTGTTTAGATAATAAAAATATGAATTGTTTAGATATAGTAAATAAACAACGGAATGAGTTATTAACAATAATATTTAATGAAAAAGAAAAAATTAATTTTGATATATGGAAAAATAAAATGGTAAAAAAATATACATTTTTAATAAAAGAGTTATATGAATATAATGAGAATAATAAAAATGAGAATATAAATGTAGATGAAATAAAAAAAAAATTAAATAAATTAAAAGAAATAGAAGATTTAATAATAAATAATAATGGTAAATATAATAATAAAATAAACTTTTTTTATAAAAAAGAAAACAAATATATATTTAATAATATAGATATAAAGGATGAGTATAATATATTACGTTTTTGTGAGGATATTTACAAAAAAAATTTATTTAATATTCGAAAATTTATTAATAATAGATCAGATTTATTATATTATAATATACAATTATTTTATACAAAAAAAAGCATATTTCATTTAATAATAGAAAGTAATTTAGATTGTATATTTGCAGATTTATTAAATATTATAATAGATCAATGTAATAAAGGATATTATTATGAAAAAATTATAAATAAAAATTTAAATGATATTTATAAAATAAATAATAATAATAAATTCGTAGATAAGAATAGTTATTTAATATATTGCTATTTAATTAATAATATATTATTATCAAAGTATAATAATTATAATTTAATTGAGTTGTGTATAATTAATAAATCTTATGAATGTTTAGATTTTTTATTAAACAAAAAAAAAAATTATTCCTGAAAAATTAATTTATAAACATTTATATAATTTAAAAAGTTTATTATTAACAATTGAACATAATAAATCAGGATTGTTTATTATGATATTTGAAAAAATAAAAAATGACATATCTAATAAAAAAAAAGAGTTATTATTTAAGATTATAGAAAATAAAAAAATAAAAATGTTACATTATATAAATGAAAAGTATCATAATTTTTTTAATTTAGAAATAAAGGATAATAATGATAGTAATTTATTTCATTATTTATTAGATAATAAAAATTATGAAATGAATGATATATTCAAATATTTATATGATAAAATACCAAATTTATTTTATAGTATTAATAAAAATGATATATCTCCATTATATAAATTAACCAAAATAAAAAATATTGATTTATTAAAAATGATTATATATAATGGTATAAATTTATATGATTATGATGATTTAGGATATAATGTTATTCATTATTCTATAATAAATGATAATATTGAATTTATTAATTTTTTAATTGAAAAATATAATCAATTATGTTATATTCCAACAAAATATGAAAATATATTTCCTATTATGTTGTGTGTTATAACAAATAATAAAATAATATATGATAAATTATTAAAAAATAATAAAATTAATAAAAAAGACATATACGGTGATACTATTTATCATTATATTGCTATGTATTCAAGATTAAATTTTATATATGAATATGATATAAAACAAATATCAAATAAACTAGGTATATTACCAGAAGACTACGCATTTTATAAATTATTAAATTCTTTATATACAAGTAATAATTTAGAAGAATCACTAAATTTTTATAATCATATTAATCCAAAAAAAATTAATAAAATAAATTTATTAAATAAAAAAAAAATAAATAAATTAATTAAATACTATATTAAAGATAAAAACAATGCGATATATATACTTAAAAGTAATTAAAAATTGAAATATTTATTATTTAAAAAATACATATCATAATATTGTAATTTGAATATATTCAACAGTTCACAAAATTTAGCCCATAACAAAATAATACAAATATAATGACTTCTGAATGTGTTTATATAAACTATCTTGAAGATAGAGTAAAAAAACCATATGGTTGGGAATTTATTATGCCTGGTAAAAAAAGACACTTTAGTTTGTGTTTTACAGGAGGATATATAGTGACTGGTAATAAAACTTTAAAAGAACAAATTATTGATTATTTTAAAGAATTTGATAATATTAATCCAGAAATTGATAATTTTAGTACAGAAAATAATATGTGTGGAGTACATATATTTATGACAAATGATGAACATACTATTTATAAAAAAATAATTGAAGAAAAACAAGAAGTTATTAAAATTAATATTGATGGATTAGTAATTGATAATAATAATTAACATACTATTTTATATAAAAGATGAAAAGAGTGTTATATATATATATATATATTATATATATATATATATATATGAATAAAATATTATCTATTTGTGATAAATCAATAAAACATTTTAAAAGAATATTAGAAAAAAATAATTCAAAATATATTAATATAGGAGTAAAAGGAGGAGGGTGTAATGGATTCAAATACTATATAGAACCATCAAATGAAGAACCGAATAAAATAGATGAAATTATAATACAAGATAATATACAAATAAATGTTTGTGGTAAAAGTTTATTTTATTTAATAGGTAGTGAAATAATTTGGAAAGATAATAATATGGGTAATGGAATAGTGTTTAATAACCCAAATGCAAGTGGAAAATGTGGTTGTGGGGAAACATTTTCTGTATAAAAAAATTATTTATATAATTATAATTTATATTATAATGAGAAAAAAAATAAAGAAAATATATAATGTTATTACCAAGTTAAAGAAATGTAGATGTAAGTGTTTTTTAATAAATAATATTTGTATGAAATGTAGAAGACAATTAATATGCAGAAAATAATTATTTTATAATAAAATTATATAGATGGAAGAAAAACAAATAAATTTATTTAAATTATCACAATTATCAAAAACGAGTGATATAGATATATATTTAACAAAATTAGTAAAAGATATATTAGATATTCAACTTAAAAAAAAGAAGAATAAAAATAAATATTTATTAATTTCGTCTGTAGGAAATAATTCAATTCACAAACAATGTAAATGGAATCATGAAAATAAAAATTATGATATATTATTTGTATATTATCAAGATTTTATAAAAAAAGAATCAGATTATTATTTAAGAATGAGGGGGAAAAAATTATCTCAATATTATTATATTTTTCAACATAATATAATAAATTATTATGATTATATTTTTATTTTAGATAATGATAATTATATAAAGGGTAGTGATATAAATGAACTATTTATTTTAGCAGATAAATTAAAATGTAATATAATGGGACCCAGTATAAGAATAAGAGATATAGCTCATAAAAAAGTATTAAAATTATTAAATTATTATGATAAAATGGATATTAAAGATCGCAATTTTTGGTTTCTTAAAAAAAAATTACCACAAAAATTATTAGATATTTATAACCATGTTATGAAATATTGTTATTGGCCACATATGATTCAAAGATACAACATTGAGAAAAAGTATATTAAAAAAGTAAATTTAGTAGAAGATGGCCGATCAATAATAAATACAGAATTAATAAAAAAATTTAGTAAAGATAAAAAATTTATGAAATTATTTGAATCTGGCATAATGTTTGATCAAACATTAGCGAATTTATGTAAATTTAAAAAAATTTATATAGTAGATTATATATTTTATATTCATTTAGATCCATATAAAGATAAAATAAATGAGAATAATGAAAGAAAAATTATTGAGAAATATATAAAAAAACATTATAAATATTTTATAAATATTTGGCCAGACACAATTGTTGAGAAAAAATTTATTTATAAAAAATAAAAATATTATAATATAAAATAATATTATAATATTTAATGAATTATAAATATTTTTTAATAATCTTTTTTATTTTATTAATAATTATATTTATTAATACTTATTATTTTAATAATAAAATATGTTTAACAACGTTTAATAATAACTATGATGGCTATTATTTGAAAAATAAAAATGAAGTTATAGACAATATAGATTTAAATGAAATTACTCCAAGAGATTTTTTTGAAAAATATGTAATAAAAAGAAAACCAGTTATTTTTAATACAACTATAAAAGGAAAATTTAATAAATGGAATAATAATTATTTAAAAAAAATTATTGGAAATGAGATTGTTTACGCAGAAATAAAAAATGGGATATATTCTAGAGGAGATATAGAAAATATGAGATTTAATGATTTTATTAATTATATTGAGAATGGTAATAATAAATATTATTTGAATGTTCAACCAAATAAAAAAAATGAAAAATATCTTATTTCTCCATTATTAAAAAAATTATATAAATTAAATGAATTACCTATAATTCCCCCAATACTAGGAAATATTATTCCAGTACAAATAAATATATGGATGGGTGCCAATAATACAAAATCGAAATTACATCATGATTATCACGATAATCTTTACATAGTTATAAAAGGAAAAAAAATAATAAAATTATATTCTCCAAATGATGCTTATAATTTGCATACAAAAGGATGTATTTCAAAAATTAATAAAAATGGTTTGATTGAGTATAATAATTTAATAGGAGAACATAATCATTTTAGTAAAATAGATATTGATAATAAAAAATCAGAAGTATATAAAAAATATAATAAATTTATTAATGCAAAAGAAACAATTTGTGAAATAAATGAAGGTGAAATGATATTTATACCATGTGGATGGTTTCATCAAGTAACTTCATTAAATAATGCATTAACAAATGAAAATCATATAGCTATTAGTTATTGGTGTCATTCACCGGATTTATTAAATAAAGAATCATTTGATTATCCATATAATAATAAATATTTAAATTATTATTTTAATAATCAATTAAAAAACATATAGATATAATAAAATAATAAAAATAATATATATTATTTATAATAATTTATTATTAATAATATATATAATGTACAATAAAAAATATATACTTTTAATAATTATATTTTTATTATTTTTTATATATTTCATAACATCATATGATAACAGAAATATATTATCACTCACTACAAAAAAACTTATAGAAAAAACAACAAAAGAACCAAAACAGATTCAAACAAAAGAACCAAAACAGATTCAAACAAAAGAACCTAAAAAAATAAAAAAAAAAAACACAACGTCAAGAATTCTAAAATATAGTGATATTAAAAAGAGATATAATAAATGTTCTGGTTTTTGTAATAATAATGTTAAAAATAGATTAGGTGACGAATTTAAACAATTTGATTTTCCAATGCCAAATTGTAATCATTATTGTTCAAATTATAATTCAAATACAACAAAATATCCATTAAAAAAATGTACACAACATTGTTATACTACATCTAATGAAGAAGATTCACTAGAATCATGTACTAAATGGTGCGGATATGTACATAATTTCGCAAAAGTTCCATTAAAAAAATGTAGTCATAATTGTTTTACTAATTCAAATAAAGATGATTCATTAAAATCTTGTAAAATAAATTGCGGTTGTATAAATAATAAAAAATCAGTAAAAGTATCATTACCTAACTGTGTAGAAAATTGTTATACAACATCGGAACAAAAAGATGGATTAAAATCTTGTAGTAATCAATGTATGGGATCAATACCATTACCAAAATGCACACATTTTTGTTATACAACGTCAACAGAAATAGATGCTTTAAAATCGTGTACAGAATTTTGTGGTACAAATGACAATCCGGTAAATGTACCATTACCTAATTGTAAAAAGGAATGTTATACTAATTTTAAAGGATAAATTATACAATATTAAATTATTAAATAAAATTTAATATAAAATTTTATTTAATTATAATATAATATGAATAATAATTTAATGTATATATTAATTTTACTATTAATAATATTTATAATTTATACTCTATTACCTTGTAAAGGTGAATACGGTTCTTTATATGATTGTCAATATAATTGTGGAAAAAGGTCCGACCCGGTGAATGTACCATTACCATCATGTAAAAAAGATTGTTATACTAAATCAGAATTAAATAATTCTTTAATAAATTGTACAGAAAATTGTGGCACAATTACTAATTTTGCTCAAGCTACTATGCCAAAATGTAAAAAAAATTGTTATACTAGTTCAGATAACATATATGCTTTAAAATCGTGTGAAGAAAATTGTAGTAATAATAGTGAATCATGGTTTGAATTATCTGTACCATTACCAAAATGTAAAAAACATTGTATAACTTCTTCTTCACATAAAAAATCTTTAGAAAGTTGTAAAAAACATTGTTTTACTTCATCAAATGTTGATATTCCTAATTGTAAAACAAATTGTACTACTGGTGATGGGCTTATTGAAAAATGTATAGGAGAATGCAAAACTAAATCAAATAAAAAAAATGCTTTAAAATCATGCAATATATATTGCTACGCAAAAGGTAATGTAGATTTAACTAAATGTAAAAAATATTGTGAAAGCGGATCATATAGTTTAGATTCATGTAAACATACATGCATAACTCATTCAAACAATATACATGCATTGCCAAAATGTGAGTATGAATGTTTTGGAAATAATAAAAATATATATATTCCTAATTGTAAATTTTCTTGCGAGACATCTTCAAATGATAAAGATGCACTTAAATCTTGTAAAAAACAATGTGGAAACAAAGAAAATCCAACAAACATAGAAATACCAAATTGCACTTCACAATGTTATACGAAATCTACAAATAAAAATGCTTTACTATCATGTAAGAATAATTGTGGATCAAGAAATAATCCGTCTATAAATCCTTTACCAAATTGTGAAAAGGATTGTTATACTTTATCTACACATAAAGATTCTTTAAAATCATGTAAAGAAAATTGTAATACAAATTATTTACATGTGGTAAAACATAATAATATTTTACCAAATTGTGAAATAAATTGTTTTACAGAAAGTTTAAATAATAATAGTATAGATAAATGTAAAATTGGATGTGGAACAAAATTAAATCCCGTGAATATACCTATTCCTAATTGTGAATATAATTGTCATACCAGATCTTTAATAAAAAGCGCGATGTATAAATGTACAGAAGACTGTGGTACTTTTAAAGAACCAGCAAATGTACCTTTGCCAAATTGTACAAGAAATTGCTACACTTTATCAAAAGATAAAAATGCTTTATTATCATGTGACACTAACTGTAATTATTCTTATATATTAAATCCAGAAACAAAAACGATGCATAAAACATATATAAATAACAATTATTAATATATTTGTTTAATATTAATAAAATATATTATAATTATATATTAATGGATACTATAGAAAAAGATAAAAATACAGAAATTATAAATAATAATAATTTTAAAGATAAAAATCAAAATAATAAAGAAATTCGTGTTATCAATATATCTAATAGTAAAAAAAATAAAAAAAAAAAAAAAATAATAAAAATAAATACAGAGGAATAAATAATTTACAATTTTAAAATTATAAATTATTTATAAAATATTTCTTTAATGTATCCAGTTGGTTCAAATTCAGTATTTGTTAAAGATAACCCAGACCCTATTTCAATTATTCCTTTTTCTAATCTTGAATCTTCTGATAATGAATTTAAAAATATCGTATATAATTTATGATTTTCATATTTTTTATCAATTTGTTTTAATATATATAATGTTCTATTTAATACTACTCCAATAATTTCAGCAATAAAACTCCATTTTTTAAGTTTTGTTTCATTAATTAAAAGTTTAGTATATGGCATATAATCTTTTGAAATTATTTCTTCTGAAATACTTGTAAATAAATTGTTTTTTTTACCTCCTATAAATGCAGGTAATAAATCTTTATTTTTTAATATATAAAATCCATATTCTTTACCCCAATTATTATTAATTTGTCCTGGATAATTATCTAAATCAGTGTAATGCCCCCCATGTGTTGTTATTATAGATAATCTTGCAACATCACTCGCTGCACCATATATCATATTACTCCATTTATTAATTGGTAATGAAAGCCACATTTTAATTAGTTTCGAATTAGGCAATGAATCTATTAATTTAATTTTTAAATATTCATATTTTATATTTTGAAAATTTTTTTTAAATTTTTTACTTGTCCATAACCATATTTTATATTCTTTATTAAAATTATACCATAATTTAATTTTTTTTTCTAAATTAATAGGAAGTTTACCAAACCAGATTAGATGTATTATATTAGGTATCATATTTATTTTTTTTTTAGAATATTTACCTCCAACTAAATTACTGTTAGATTTAAAACTTTCAATAGATAAATAATTGTTCAATTTTTTTATAACATTTTTCTGTTTACAATATTTATATTTATATTTAAAATATTTTGATCTATAACTCATATATTAATATATTAATATTAAAAATTGAATATAAAATAATATAAAAGGACACCAATTTCATGTATATATATAATAAATATAATGAATATTTTATACAAATATTTTAAAAATGGTAATATAGAATATATAGGTGATTATAGAAATAATAAAAAATATGGAAAGGGAACATTATATAATATACATGGTGATATAATTTACAAAGGAACTTTCAAAAATAATAAAAAAAATGGTTATGGTAAATTATTTAAAAATAATAAGTTATTATATGATGGTTTTTTTAAAGATGATCAATTTAATGGTTTAGGTACACTTTATGACTCAGAATTAAATAAAAAATTTTATGGTAATTGGAAAAATAATAAAGCAAATGGTTATGGTGAAATTTATTATTCAAATAATGATTTAAAATTCAAAGGTTATTTAAGAAATGGTAATATGTTAAATGGAAAATTTTATATTAATAAAAATTTGATATATGATGGTTCGTTTTATGAAAATAAATTTGATGGTTATGGTTTACTTTTTAATATGAATAAATCTATAATTTATAAAGGTCATTTTAAAAATCATGAATATAATGGTTTTGGAATATTATTTGATACAAAAGATAATAACCGAACGATTATATACAAAGGTTTATTTAAGAATAATAAAAAAAATGGACATGGTATAGAATATTTAGATAATGGTGATATAATAGAGGGAAATTTTATAGATGATAACAAAGAAGGTAAATTTAATTTGTTACAAAAAAATGATAAATTATTATATTTCATAAATAATTATGAAAAAACATATAATTTAAGAAAAAGAAGAAAATAATTATTACTTTATTAATTATAGAATAATAGATATAGATAAAATAAAAATTATAATATTATTAATTTAATATATTTATTAAAATATTTTTTTTATATACATTAGATATCATATTAGTATGTGATATGTTTTTAAAAATAATTAAATTTTTATGTTTATTTTTTAAACTAGGATTATGGATATTATCTCCCAAAGAACAAATCAAATAATCGTTATCCATTAATTTATTTTTATTTTGATATTTAGGATAATTATTTATCATATACCATTTGTCATTATCATATAATTTATAAGCATATTTTGAGAATATTTTTATTATTTTTTCATAGAATGTATTGCTATCAAAACCTCCAGGTGAAATTAATATTAATTTAATATTTTTTTTATATAATTCTTTAAATTGTAATGCTAATGAACCTCCAAAGGAAAATCCAACTATGCACTCTATATTTAATTCTTTAATATCATTAATTAAATATTTTAGAGTTTCTTTGTAATTATCATTATTTTTAAAATTAAAATTAACATATATATGATTATATTTTATAAGTTTATTTGAAAATTTTTTATATTCAATTTGTGATTTTTGGAATAAACCGGCAAAATATATTATCGATTTTTTTGATTTATCATAATTTTTATTAATAACTAAATACCTTGGTTTATTTTTGTATGAATAAAATATATCTAAATATAAGTAATATGGTGAAAAT
>MDTB01241386.1_pt1 | contig 24507 bp, 22 predicted proteins | sample 811161 | NCBI WGS metagenome assembly MDTB01 (sample SAMN05326650, study PRJNA326480) | marine metagenome | isolation source: seawater | place: Mediterranean Sea | collected 2009
ATTTCCTTAAATTCAGTTGTTTGATAACCTTTTGATAGGATTCAACATTTTTCTTTTTAAGGTAAGTTAAAAGTTTTTTTCTTTTGTTTACTGATTTAGTCAAACCTAAAGTTGAATGTTTATCCTTTTTAAATTTTTTAAAATGTTCTGATAATTTTACTATTTTATCAGTTAACAGTCCTATCTGTACCTCTGTTGAGCCAACATCTTTTGCATGTGTTGCTAGGGATTTAATTGTGTCTTTTTTTTTCATTTTCTTTATTTCTTTTAATTATTTTCTCAATCTTTTCAGCATATTCAAATGAGTTATCTTCTACAAAAGTTAGTTTAGGAAGAAACTTAATATCAAGCCTTTTAGACAAGGCTCTTCTAACAAGATGCGAGTACTCCGTCAAGATCCTAACTGTTTCTTTGGTATCTATTCCTCCTAGTGGAATAACGTAAACCCTGGCTGTTTTTAAATCTGGCGTCATTCTGACTTCGGTAACAGTTATAAGTTTTGAGTTAATTGACGGTAATTTTGCTTCATTTCTTATAAACAATTCACCTAGGTTTTGTTTAACTAATTCTCCAACTCTTAATTGTCTTTGGCTATAGGGTCTCTGTGTAGTTTGATTGTTCATCATTTTAAATTGATCGTTTGACTTCTTCTGATAGGTACGACTCAATCACATCTTTTTCTTTAAAGTCTATAAAATCCTTGATACTAATACCGCATTCTAAACCAGTTCCTACCTCTTTAACTTGATTTTTTTCTCTATAAATTGAAAGGATCTCACCGCTATAAACCACGACTCCATCTCTTATAATTCTAGCTTTAGACTTACTTTTTATTTCACCTGTAACAACTTTAGATCCTGCAATTTTACCAGCATTAGACACTTTAAAAATCTTTTGAATTTCAGCACTTCCAAGTACTGTTTCTTTGATATCAGGTTCAAGTAAACCAGATAAAGATTTTTCTACATGATCAATAGCTTCATAGATAATATTAAAATACTTAATATCTATTTTCTGATCTTCTGCTAATTTTTTAGCCTCTCTATTAGGTTTCACATTAAAACCGATTAAGATTGCATTAGAAGCTTTTGCCAATGAGACATCGGTTTCATTAATCATGCCAATATCAGATAAAATTATTTTTGCCTCCACTTCTTTGTGCTCAATTTTATTTATGGCCATTTTTAAGGCTTCGCTTGATCCTTGTACATCAGATTTAATTATTATGTTCAGTTCATCTTTGACTTCTGTATTTTCAAATAAAGTTGTTTTGTCTTTAACTGATGTTTTGTTTTGAGCGGTATCGTTTTTCCTAAATTCTGCTAGTTTCTTTGCTTCTTCTTCATCTTTAGTAACAATAAATTCTGCCCCAGCATATGCTGAGCTATTCATGCCAAGAATCTCTACTGGCATAGAGGGCATTGCTTCGTTAACCATTTTACCCTCATAATTTATCATAGCTCTTATTTTTCCCCATGTATCTCCACAAATGAAATGATCTCCACGTTTTAATTTTCCGTTGCTTATTAAAATAGTTGATACTGGTCCTTTACCTTTGTCAATTTTTGACTCAATTACAACTCCTCTTGCTTTATCACTATAAGATGCTTTTAAATCTAAAATTTCTGCTTGAAGCAAAATACTCTCTTTCAATTTATTTAAATTCATCTTTTTCATTGCAGAAACTTCTACAAATAAAGTATCTCCACTTAAATCTTCAGCAATTAATTCGTACTGCATCATTTCGTTTTTAATCTTGCTTATGTTTTTTTCTGGTAAATCACATTTATTAATTGCTACAATTATAGGAACTTTAGCTGCTTTTGCGTGTTTAATAGCTTCAACTGTTTGAGGTTTTATACCATCATCCGCAGCTACAACCAAAACTACTATATCAGTAATTTTTGATCCTCTAGCTCTCATTTCTGTAAACGCAGCATGCCCGGGTGTATCGATAAACGTAATTAATTTATCTCCTTCTGCTTTAATTTGATAGGCTCCAATGTGTTGAGTAATACCTCCATGTTCACCGGACACTACATTAGAGTCCCGCAGTGAATCCAATAAAGATGTCTTTCCATGATCTACGTGGCCCATTATTGTAACTACTGGAGGTCTATTTTTAACCTCTCCTTTGAATTTTTCCTCTAACTTATTTTTTTGTATTGATGGTTTTTCTTCTATAATTGGTTTATGTCCGAACTCTTTAACGATATATTCCGCAGTATCTTTGTCAATATTGTGATTAATAGTTGCTACGACTTTCATATTAAATAAAAATTTAATTATGTCGTTTGATTTTTCAGCCATTCTATTTGATAGCTCTTGAATAGTAATTTGTTCTGGAATTTTGACTTCTCTAATTACTTTTTTAAATTCCTTTTTTTCATCACCTTCTGGTTTTTTCTTTTCTTTAAGCCTAGCTCTTTTTACAGAAGCTAAACTTCTTTGTTTAATTTCTATTTCCTCAACATTTAATGCTCTTGAAACAGTTAATTTAAAATCTCTTTTATCTACTGGGCCTTTTAACTTTAATTTACTTTTTCCAGCAGGCTTATTATCTTTTTTTATGAAATCTTTTGTAGCTTGTTGTTCTATAAATTTTCTTGCAAAATTTTTTTTCTTCAAATCTGGTGTATTATTTTGAGAAGTTGTAGATTTGTTAAATGGCTTAGATTTAAACGGTTTTTTTCTCTCTACAGAAAAAGATTTTTTACCTGAAGGTGAAATTGAAGATGTATCAATTTTCTTTTTAAGATCAGACGAAATTGTAAGTGTTTTTTTTCTTTCTTTATCCATAACATTATTTGAAAGCTATCTCTCTAGCTGCCATTATAAGATCATCAGCTTCTTTTCTTGATAATGAAAATTCTTCAAGATATCCTTCAATTCTAACTTTTTTTCCTTTTATTTCATCATACCCACCAATTAATTCATCAGATGAGAGATCGGCGAAATCATTGAGTTTTTTTATATTTTTTTGACCTAAGATAACAAGCATACCTTGCGTCATTCCTTTTAAATTAATTAATTTATCATCTACTCCTAATTCTTTCAATTTTTGTGCAACAGCCTCCTTCTGCTTAATCAAAGTATCCTTTGATCTTGTAATTAACTCTTTAGCTGTCTCATCATCGATAGCATCAATTTTAGAGATATCATCTGGATTTGCTTGAGCAATTTCATCGATAGATACAAAACCTTCTGAGATTAAAAGTTGCCCGAGAGTTTCATCTACTTCTAAATTTTTAATTAAAGTTTCGGTTCTTTCTTTGAACTCTGCTTGTCTTCTTTCTGAGTCTTCTTTATCCGTTAGAATATCAATTTCATAATTAGTTAATTTTGAGGCAAGTCTTACGTTTTGACCTCGTCTTCCAATAGCTTTACTCAAATTCTCTTCTGAAAGAATTATATCTATCCTCTTATTTTCTTGATCTATAAGAACTCTCTGAATTTCTGCAGGTGACAGTGACTCCGAAATCAAGGTTGGTAAATCCTCTGTCCATTTGATAATATCTATTTTTTCTCCATGTAATTCGTTTACAATAGTCTGAACTCTGCTTCCTCGCATGCCAACACAAGCTCCTACAGGGTCTATGGACGAGTCTTGTGAGTGAACACAAATTTTTGCTCTACTTCCCGGATCTCTTGCTACTGATTTAATTTCAATTGTTCCCTCATAAATTTCTGGAACTTCTTGAAAAAAAAGTTTTGCTAGAAATTGTGGATGTGCTCTAGATAAAAAGATTTGATGACCTTTTAATTCTTTTCTTACTTCATAACAATAAGATTTTACTCTATCGCCTGTTTTTAAAATTTCTCTTGGTATAAGCTCATCCTTTTTAATTACTCCCTCCGCTTTACCTAAATCTACAATAACATTTCCGTACTCTAATCTTTTTATTATACCGCTAAGTATTTGACCTTGTTTGTCTATAAAGTCTTCAAACTGTCTGTTTTTTTCGGCTTCTCTTACTCTACTACTAATTACTTGTTTAGCACTTTGTGCAGCTATACGACCAAAATCAATTTGTGGCAATTCCTCAAAGACTTTTTCACCTACCTTTAAAATTTTATTATTTGGATCATTTTTTTGAGCTTCTTCCAAAGAAATTTCTCTAGCGGGATCGTCTACTTTTTCTACAATATCTAACACTTTTTGAATTTTTATATCACCGCTTTCTCTATCAATAATAACTTCAATATTATTATCGTTTCCAAATTTTGTTAATGCCGCTTTTTGAATAGCGCTTTCCATTGAGCCTATTACAAGTTCTTTATCAATAGATTTTTCGTTGGCTACTGCCTCTACAATTCTTAAAAGTTCTAATTTATCTAGTCCTCTATTTAACATTATATTACTCCTAAAAAAAAATGGGCTAGTGCCCATTTCAAATGTTCAATCTTTTAACTATTTTTTAGAAGAAAATTATGGTTTTTTCAAGTTCACAGTTTAAATAAATCTGATTTATCTGTCTTTTCCCATGTAAATTCACCTTTATTTGTAAACTTCCGGCCAAAGTGGCCATAAGCAGAGGTAACTTCGTATATTGGACTGTTTAATTTAAGCATCTCTCTTATACCTCTAGGTGTTAGATTAAAATTATCTTCAATTATTTTTTTTATAGGTTCAACTTTAGACTCATCTCCATTAGCTAACTTAATAAATATTGATAAAGGTTTTGATACCCCGATTGCATAGGCGAGTTGTATGAGACATTTTTCAGAAACTCCTGCAGCAACAATATTTTTTGCTAAATATCTTGATGCGTAAGCTGCGGACCTATCAACTTTTGTTGGGTCTTTTCCAGAAAAAGCTCCACCTCCGTGAGGAGCTGCTCCACCGTAAGTGTCTACTATAATTTTTCTTCCTGTTAACCCAGTATCGCCATCTGGGCCCCCAATTATAAATTGACCTGTAGGGTTAATATAAATTTCTTTCGGGTCAATATTAGCTATTAAATTTTCTGGTATAGCTTTTTTAATGTAAGGAATAATTATTTCACTAACTTTCTCCTGATTAAGATCTTTAGAGTGTTGCGTTGAAATCACAACAGAGGTAACTTTAACAGGTTTTTCATTCTCATATAACATTGTGACTTGACTTTTTGAGTCTGGCTCTATTCCTTTCAATTTTCCAGTTTTTCTATCTTCTGCCATTAATCTTAAAATTTTGTGCGAATAGTGTATTGGGGCTGGCATTAATTCATCAGTTTCTTTGCATGCATAACCAAACATTATTCCTTGATCGCCTGCTCCTTCATCTTTGTTATCCTTAGAGTCAACCCCCATGGCTATATCTGTAGATTGTTCATGTAGGAATGTTTCAATACTTGCAGTTTTCCAACTAAAGCCGTCTTGTTCGTAACCAATATCTTTAATGCAATCCCTTACTTTGGAAATAAGTTCCTCTTTTTCTATTTTCGGACCTCTAGTTTCTCCTGCTAAAACTACTTTGTTAGTTGTAGTTAAAGTTTCACAAGCTACTCTAGAAACAGGATCCTTAGCTAAGTATAAATCAACAACCATATCCGAGATTCTATCGCAAACTTTATCAGGATGTCCTTCAGATACAGACTCGCTAGTAAATAAGTATTTATTATTTTGCATTTTTTTTTTTATAAATAAAAAAGATTATCAGATATGTAATTAAAAGTGTAAAAAAGATCAAATCATTTTTATTTTTATTTGATTTTATCAACGGCACATTAAATTCTATATTTCCAGCTTCATTTCGACTTAATTGTTTTATTATGCTACCCTTGTTATCAATAATGGCGCTAATACCCCTATTAGCTGATCTAAGAAAAAAAGTGTTGTTCTCTATTGCTCTAAAAATTGATTTTGCAAAATGTTGGTCAGGTCCAATAGTTTCGCCAAACCATCCGTCCTCAGAAATATTTATCATGAGATTAGTATCATTATCCGATTTCTGTATTAATTCAGTAAAAATTACCTCATAACAAATTAAAGGAAGAATATTCAATTTATTAAATAAAAGATTTTTATTTTTATAACCTTTCAAAAAAGATCCTTGACCTTCTGTAATTTTTTTTAAACCAAATAAGTGAAGTAAATTTTCAAACGGTAAAAATTCTCCAAAAGGAACAAGTTTTTGCTTGTTATAACTATTAAGAATTTTGAGCTCATTATTTACCAGAATCATACTATTATAGAATTTTTCAGTTTTGGGATCCAAAGTATTCACGCCAAGTAAAATTAAATGATTATTTGAGAATTTTTTTAAAATCAGGTCTTTAAAAACCAAAATTTCAATGTAGCTGTATCCGCTAAATACACCCTCGGGCCAAATAAACAATGTTTTCTTTTCTTTTTTGGGATCACTGTATCTTATTAATTTAGCAAACCTTTCCTCTATTTCCTTAAGAGAAAGCCCATATTTTAAATCAAAGTTGGGAGAAACAATTTTTACATAAACACTATCATTAACAGAGTCTATTTTTTCCTTATTATTATTAATTTCATAGCTTCCATAAATATAAAAACCTAAAAGAAAAAAAATTATAAATATTGAACTTAAAATTTTTTCAAGTGTTCTAATTTTATAGAAAAATATAATTGGTAAAGTAAAAAGAGTTATCACAATAAGATTATAAGAATGTAAACCTATCAAATTTATAATTTGTAACATTTCATTTAATTCGGACGTACTATATGCCCACAAGTTCCATGGAAAACCTGATAAAATTTTTGACCTAATATAATCAGATAAACTTAATATAGCTGAAAATAATAATATTGACGGAAAATTTAATTTTAAGATAGGTCCAATTATTAATATTGGTATAGCAATAAATAAACTTAAAAAAATGGGTATGAATATAAAAGCGAAAGGTATTAATACTTTAAAATTTTCATCAAAAGTTAAGGAATGAGTTATCCACGATAGTCCACTTAAATAAAACCCAAAACCAAATAATAATCCAAATATAAAAAGATTTTTTTTATATGGTTTTTTTCTATAAATCGATTTTGATTTTTTATTAATATAAATTACCAAATAAAAAAAAATTGGAAAAATAAATAGATTTACAAAAGTAAAGTTAAAAGGTGCAAAAGATAATGTTGTTAGTGAACCCAAAAAAAAGGGCGAAATAAATAACGTATAAAAACGGTTGTTTATATATTTTTCAAACATTAATTAAATTAAAATATTCTTTTTCGATTTTTTTCATTTTAATATAATCTGTATTTTTTTTATGATCATAACCAAATAGATGAACCAAACCATGAATCCATAATCTATCAAATTCAAATTTAAAGGCCTTTAATTTTTTTTTATTCTTTATTTTATTTAAATTTATAATTATATCTCCTAAATATATCTCTTCATTTTTTTTTAATTTATTATTAAGATCTTTCTTTGTTTGAAACGGAAATGCTAAAACATCCGTAACTTTATTTTTTTTTCTAAATTTTTTATTTAATTTTTTAATCTCTTTGTTACCTGAAAGTAGCAAAGAACAAAAAAAGTATTTTTTTTTATACTTTCTGTTTTTTGCGTTGAGTTTCTCTATTTTTCGATCGACATAGGAATTTGGCTGTTTAATATAATTAAGCCAATGAATGTTATTTGTTATTACATTAATTTTTATCATCAACGCTTTTATTTTGATAAGCTTTAATGATTTTTGAAACTAGTGGATGTCTTACTACATCATTGTGATCAAATTCTATTATTTTTACCTCTTTAACATCTTTAAGAATTTTTTTTGATTTAACTAAACCAGAATGTGATTTGTTTATTAAATCTACTTGGCTTGGGTCGCCATTAACCACCAATTTAGAATTTTCTCCTATTCTTGTTAAAAACATTTTAATTTGAGTTTCTGTAGCGTTTTGGGCTTCATCTAATATAGCAAAACAGTTTTTTAGTGTTCTTCCTCTCATAAACGCTAAGGGTGCTATTTCTATTTCACCTGCCTCAATTTTTTTATCTATTTTATCTACTCCAAAAAGTTCGTAGAGGGCGTCGTACAAAGGTCTAAGATATGGATCTACTTTTTCTTTCATGTCACCCGGTAAAAAACCTAATTTTTCCCCAGCCTCTACTGCTGGTCTTGATAAAATCACTCTATCAATTTTTTTTTCCATCAATAAGGTAACAGCAACTGATACAGCTAAAAAACTCTTTCCTGTGCCTGCAGGCCCTAATGACATTACAATATCATTTTCTTTTAATGCCATTATGTAATCTGATTGTTTTCTAGATCTTGCAATAACTGATTTTCTTGGAGTTTTTATTAATTGTTTAAAATCTTTTATATTAGACTCTTCTATTTCTAAATTTTTTTTTACAGCCGAGATTATATCCTCTTTTTCAATAATATTTGTTAATAAATATTTTTTTTTCAAAAATTTTATAGCTTCACAAAACAAAATTAGTTTTTCTCTATCACCTTTACAAGTTATAGAATTGCCCCTGAAATAAACATTTGTATTAGTTAATTTAGATAAATTTTTGAGATTTTGATCAAACTGGCCAACGATATTCATTAACATCTCATTGTCGTGAATTGAAATATTAACTGTTTTATTATCAATATTCTTGATTACAATATTTTTTTCTATTTTGCTTATTTCAGACATTTAATTAAGCTGCATAATTCGTTTGTTTTAAATTTGAAATTATTTCTCCATATAAAGTATTTTGATTTCCTTTTAATATTTGAACATTTTCTATTTTCCCTATTAAATCATAATTACTTTCAACTATTACTGAATTAAAATGTTCATCACGACCAAAATATTTGTTTTCTTTTTTCACTTTATTTTCAAATAATACCTTTAAAGTTTTTTTAAATAATCCTTTTTTATAACTGTTTTTAACTTTTTTTGCTGTGGCCTGAAATTCTATTAATCTCTTTTTGATAACATTTTGATCTAATTTATTTAAATAGTAAGCCGGTGTTCCCGGTCTTCCGCTAAATAAGAAAGAAAACGTATTTATAAATTTGATCTTTTTTAATAATTCAATAGTTTTCTTAAAGTCATCATCGCTTTCGTTTGGGTATCCAATTATGAAATCACTTGAAAATTTAATTTCAGGTTTCGCCTTTATTAATTTATTTATTATTTCAAAATATTCCTCAGTGGTATGTTTTCTATTCATGGCCTTTAAAATTTTATTTGATCCGCTTTGGATCGGAAGATGTATCATTGGCATTAATTTTTCGCAATTTTTATGTGCATCTATTAAATCATCTGTAAAATCTTTTGGGGGCGATGTTGTATATCTTATTCTTTTCAAATCTTCTATTTTAGAAATTTCAAAAATTAGACTTGAAAGCCTTTTTCCATCAAAATTGTAAGCATTAACATTTTGTCCAAGCAGAGTAATTTCTCTGGCCCCGTTTGCAACCAAATTTTTTGTTTCAACAACTAATTCTTTTATTGATCTAGAATATTCCGCACCTCGGGTATATGGAACAACACAAAATTTGCAAAATTTATCACAACCTTCTTGTATTGTAAGATAAGATGAAATTTTATTATCTGAATTCTTTAAAGAATTTAAACTGTCGAATTTTTCTACAACATCGAACTCTGTAAAATTTTTAATGTTATTTTTTTTTTCTATTTTTAAAATTAATTCATTTATTTTATGATAAGATTGTGGTCCTATTACTGCATCAATATATTTTTCTTTTTTTAATAATATATCTCCTTCAGCTTGTGCTACGCATCCGGCTATTAATACGATTGGTTTTTCTTTATTTCTAAGTTTTTTTTTTAAACGACCAATTTCATGATATACTTTGTCAGTTGCTTTCTCTCTAATATGACAAGTATTTAAGATATAGCAATTTGCATCAACAAAATTTTCTACTGGTGTATAATTAATTTGTTTTGTTAAATCTAGAATACGATTGCTATCATATTCATTCATTTGGCACCCTAAAGTTTTAATGAAAATTTTTTTTATCAATTTATTTTTTTAATTTAGAACCATATAGCTCAAGCTTATGGTCTACTAGTTTATATCCCAATTTTTTTGCTACTTCATTTTGAAGTTTTTCTATTTCTTTATCAACAAATTCTATGATTTCTCCACTATTAATATCTATCAAATGATCGTGATGTTCATCAGGAGATTGTTCGTACCTTGCTTTGCCACCTTTAAAATCATGTTTTTCTAAAATTCCTGCTTCTTCAAAAAGTTTTACTGTTCGATACACAGTTGCTATACTTATTTTCTTATCTATTTCAATAACTCTTCTATGAAGCTCATCCACGTCTGGATGATCTTTTGAATCTGACATAACCTGGGCGATGATTTTTCTTTGATCTGTAAGCCTCACGCCCTTTGCTTTACATTTCTCTTCGATTGAATTCATCATTTTAATCTAACTTAAATATATAGGTTTAATCAAATTTTTTTGTATTAAATTTTTCTTTATTAAAAGTTCAATATTAGCAAGGGTAAATTGACCAAGATCGGTATTTTTGAAACCAAATAAATTAATTTTTTTAGATATTTTAATTCCTTTTGCCACTGCCAACGAAATCCTTATTGTTGAAAAACTACCGGGACCGTTATTTACAATAATAGAGAGTTTACTATTTAAATTTACTTTGTGTTTTTTTAATAGATTTAATATGATTGAAACCATCTGATCTTTATTATTTACTTTTTTATCAAAATCGTGAATATAAAATTTATTATTAAACTTTAATGCAATTTTATCATTTTTACCTATGCAATTTATAATTAAAAAATTTTTTATCATTATTGTATTTATAACTACGTTAGCTTTACATAACAATTTGTATTCTGATCTTGATACGAATAAAATCGATGATTTTGGTATTATATCACTAATGTACCATAGGTTTGAAGAAAACAAATATCCATCCACCAACATTAGATTAAAAGACTTTAAAGAACACATAAAAATTATAGAGGATAGTAATATAAGTTTTGTAAATCCAAATAATTTTGAAGAAGAATTAAGAAATAACAAAACAAAAAGAAAAATTCTTTTAACAATTGATGATGGCTTTTCATCTTTTTATGAAAATGCTTGGCCTATTTTGAAACAAAAAAAAATACCTTTTATATTATTTGTAAGCACTCGTGAAATTGGAGCATTCAATTATATGACTTGGGACCAAATAAGAGAAATTAGTAATGAAAATTTTGTAGAAATTGGGAACCATAGTCATACTCATGAATATCTAGCAGATGAGACTAATGACTCGATCAAGGAAGATATCTCAAAATCAATTGCCATTTTTAAGAAAAATTTAGGAAAAAATTCTAATTTTTTTTCTTATCCTTTTGGAGAATACAGTAATGATTTTAAAAAAATAATAAAGGATTTTGGTTTTAAATATGCTTTTGGGCAACACTCTGGTGTAATGGATGAGACTAAAGATTTTTATGAATTGCCGAGATACCCAATTAATGAAAAATATGGGGAAATTAAAAGATTTAAATCTTTGACCAAAACTTTGCCATTTAAATTTAAAAAGATTTCTCCCGATGAAAAATACCTCTTACAAGTAAAAAATCCACCAAATGTAAAAATTGAATTCTATAATGATATAGAAAATCTAAAATCTGTTAGTTGTTACTCTAACGAAGGCGGTACATGGAGGCAATCTGATATTAAATTTGAAAACTCTTCTACACTTTTAATTAATATTGCCGAAAAATTTATAGGAGAAAGAGGAAGGATTAATTGTTCATTAAGAGATCCAAGTGGATTATGGAGATGGCTAGGAATTCAATTTGTTGTAAGTGAAAAATAAATTAAGAGGACAACTCGATTTTTTTAACTGAATTGACTAATCTTACAGGCTCAAAATCCATTAATCTATTTTGTTTGATAATTTGATTTAATATTTTTGTATATTCAGATCCAGTTTGTGCGTAATTATTTAATGTTTCAGTAAGCTCTAATCCTTTTATTTTTTTATTTTTTTCTCTTAAAACTAATCTTTTTTGTCTAAATTTAGAATAACTTTTATGTGTATTAAGATTATTTTGATAAGCTTTAACAGAAGCTCTTAAGATAGGGAATTTCAAAATCTTATGATTTTTGTTACTTTCTCTATCTAGTGGCGCTATCCCTTGTCCGCTCCATGTCCATTGTCCAAAGATAGCATTTCCTTCTAAGGCGAATCTTGAGGTACCCCATCCACTTTCTTTAGCGGCTTGGGCAAGAGCTATAGAAGTTGGTATAATGTCCATTCTAGCAGCAAGCTCCTTTAGATTGCTTTTTTTTACTTTATATTCCAATAATTTTTGTCTAATCCATTGTTTTTCTAAATCAGTAGTAAATTTTTTCTTTACTAAATTTAATAGTTTTTCTCTGTCTGCAAGTATTCTTTCATTTTCTGCAACAATTAGAGGTAAAACGATTTTTATAAATGTCTCTTTCTTTAATTTAGTGCTTTGTAGAGCATCAAGATCTCTTGGAAATTGAGTAAAATAAATAGGTTTTACTAATTTTTGCACTCTGACTTTACCTAAATCATATTCAACGTCTTTAAAAAGATTTAAGACAGTTTCTGTTTTTAGATTTAAGTTAGGTAAAATTACTTCATCTACATTTTTTCTTTTAACTTCAAGTTTAGGTTCTTCTTTTGATTTTTTTTCTTTTTTGCTATCTAATTTTTTAACTTCAGGCTTTTTTACTTCTTTTTTAACTTCAGGCTTTTTTACTTCTTTTTTAACTTCAGGCTTTTTTACCTCTTTTTTAATCTCATTTTTTTTTGCTAATTCTCCATCAGAAAAGTAATTCATGCCACTAAAGACAACCGTTGTTACAAAGGCTACCGAGGTAATCGCAATTATTACCCTTTTTGCTTTTTGCGGCTCTATTTGCTGTTTGTAAATTCCATGAAATAAGTCAGTAAATAGATTTCCAAAAAATTCGTAAATTACCTGACCTAACTTTGGAATTATATTTAAAAAATTTAATCCAATTTTTCCAAGCTGAGCCCATAAATCTTTAAATGCTCGGCCAATTCTTCTATTTGTATCAAACTTAAAATTTTCTAACTTTCTAATTGCTCTATTTTTGTCTTTAATCTTATTTTCTTTATAATCTACTAAGCTGGATTTTAATTTTCCTATAGGTTTAACAATATTGTCTCTTAAAAAATTTGACTTAAAATCTTTTGGAATTGTGATTTTGTGTTTTTTTAAAATAAGCTCTAGCTGGCCGGATGTTAAATTTTTTCTACTTTTTTCGTAGTCTTTAATTTCTTTAACATCATAAATGTAAGCTAATTCTACTAATTTATCTCTATAACTTAATTTCTTTTTCATTGTACTGCCTCTACAGAATTCACCTCTTTAACGTAATGTTTTAAAAGATTTTGAACCCCTTGTTTTAAAGTCATTAATGAGCTCGGACACCCTGAACAGCTTCCTTGCAATTGAACTTTAACAACTCCATTTTCAAAGGACTTAAACTTTATATCTCCACCATCTCTTGCCACAGCTGGCCGAATTTTGGTATCTAAAACTTCAATAATTTTATTCACAGTTTCGTTATTAGTATCGCTATTTTGCTCAGTTTTTTTGTTCTCTTTAAGTATAGGCTCGTCATTTTTCTCAAAATAGTCGTTTAAAAGGGAAATCACCATAGGTTTTAGCTCATTCCATGAAACTTCTTTAGTTTTTTTAACCGAAAGAAATTTCTCCGATAACAGAATCAATTCTACTCCTTTGAAGTTCAATAATTCTTTAACAAATGGAATTTTGATCTCATTCTTTGCATCTTTCTTGAATTCTTCCGTTCCAATGGTTGATAGTGTCTTTTCAGACAGGAACTTTAAAGAGTCAGGATTTGGTGTAGTTTCTGTTTGTATCATTAAGGTTTTATATTATATGAAGCCTACTTTTTCACGTATATTCTTCAGGTTTTCCTCAGCAATTATGTTAGCTTTTTCACTGCCTTTTTTTAAAATATTTTTTAAATGTAACTTGTCTTTCAATAATTTTTGAATTTCTTTACCAACTGGTGTTATTTCGTTAATTAGAGCTTCGGCCAATTTTGTTTTTAAATAAGAATACTCTTTTCCTGCCATTTCTGAGATAATTTTTTCTAAACTACTTTTAGTTAGTTCCGAATAAATAGTTAAAAGATTAAAAGCTTCTGGTTTGTTTTCTAATGACTTTATCTCTCCAGGTATACAATCAGAATCTGACTTGGCTTTTTTTATCTTTTTATTAATTTCATCAGCTGTATCTTTTAAATTTATTCTTGAATAATCAGACTCATCAGATTTACTCATTTTTTTTGTTCCATCCCTTAAACTCATTATTCTAGATAAGTTTTTAGGTATCAATGGTTCTGGTAATGGAAAAAAATCTTTACAATTAAAATCCTTATTAAATTTATGAGCTATATCACGAGATAATTCTAAGTGCTGTTTTTGATCTGCCCCTACTGGGACATGTGTAGCTTTATAAAGTAAAATATCTGCTGCCATGAGATTAGGATAAATATAAAGTCCAACACTAGCCTTTTCTCTATCTGATCCAGCTTTATCTTTGAATTGAGTCATTCTATTCAGCCAACCAATTCTTGAAACGCAGTTTAAAATCCAAGCAAGCTCAGCGTGACCAGAAACTGACGATTGATTAAAAATTATACTTTTATTGGGATTCAAACCAGTTGCTAAAAAACCCGCTATAGTTTCTAGTACGTTGTCGTATAAATGATTAGGTTCTTGAAAAACAGTAATAGCATGTAAATCAACAACGCAATAAATACATTCCATATCTTTTTGTAATGAAACAAAGTTTTTAAGAGCTCCTAAATAATTTCCTAAATGAAGATTTCCTGTTGGTTGAACACCCGAAAATACTAATTTTTTTTTACTCATTAATTTGTTTTATAATTTTTTAATTTCAGTATTCCTAATAAATAACATGATAATAAATAAAACATACCCACAAAACTAACAATTGATATTAAATAAACAGCTTTATAACTATAACTATATTCTAAATAATTTGCGAACTTGTCTAAAAAAAATAGTAAAATGGTCGACATTATTATTGTTGAAAGCAATATTTTGATAAAACTTATCAATAATTGATTTTTTAAAAGTAAAATTTTTTTAATGTTTAACAAATAAACGTAAATAAATACTCCAACCCAAGTTGAGATCGAAGTAGCAATTGGAATTATTATAAATCCGATTTTATTAAAAAAAATTAAACTTATCAGAATATTTAAAAAAACAATAAATATAGAAATGTAAAAAGGTGTTTTAGTGTTGTCTCTTGCAAAAAAGAAATTTGATAAAATTTTTATTAATGCAAATGCTGGTACTCCGTATCCAAAGAACTTTAGAGCTGCCGCTGTCATTCCAACATCTTTTAAAGAAAAAGATCCATATCCAAATAATGCATTTACTACTTCATTTGACGCTAAAATTAATCCAAAACTTGCAGGAATTGAAAGTAAAAGTGAGAGCTCAAAAGATTTATTTTGAATATTAGAAATCTTTTTTAAATTTTTCATTTTAAAAGCTTTGGAAAGAACTGGCAAAGATACGGTTCCAACAGCTATTCCTGCTATAGCAAGATTAATTTGATAAACTCTATCAGCATAATACAAATAAGATACCGCACCTGATTGAAAAGAAGCAATAATTGTTCCAACTAAAATATTTATTTGTGTGACTCCTGACGACAAAATACTTGGTAAAAGTTTTTTGAAAAAAAATCTTATTTTGTTACTAAAAATTAAACTAAAATTTAGAGCGGGCTTATAAAATCTTTTAGTTATACAAATTAAAAAAAATAATTGAATTATACCTGCTATAGTAACGCCATAAGAAAGTTGTCTTGCATAATCTAACTCATGTATAAAAGAGTAGATTAAACTTATAATTAAAACTACATTTAAAATTATAGGTGCAGCAGCAGCTGCAGCAAATTTATTATTAGAGTTAAGTATTCCAGCAAAAAAAGATGATAGGCTTACGAATAACAAAAAAGGAAATGTAATTCTTGTTAGTTCAACAGCTAAATTAAATTTGATTTTATCTTCTAAAAAACCAGGTGCAATGATGTATATCAAGTACGGAGTAAAAATCTCTACTATTGTGACTATAAAAAATAAAATTAATAACAGTGAACTTAAAACATCGTCAGCAAACTTTTTTCCTTTTTTTTTATCTTCAATTTTTGCTGATGTATAACTAGGTATAAATGCTGCGTTAAATGTTCCCTCAGCAAACAGTCTCCTAAAAGTATTTGGTAATCTAAATGCTACAAAAAAAGCATCGGCAAAAATTGATGCTCCGAGAAATACTGCTATTAAAATATCCCTTAGATAACCCAAAATTCTACTAATTAACGTAAAAAAACTAAATATTGTTGCTGAAGTAAGTAGGTTCATAAATTCTTAATTAGGCCATAATTTTTAGTGAATTATCATTTTTTATATTACATACTCATTTAATTAAATGCCAAAAAAAACAGAAATAGATCATTATACTGATAAAGAAGCGCTTGATTTCCATATAAAAGGTAAGTCAGGCAAAATTGAGATAGGTTCATCAAAACCACTTACAACAAAGAGAGATTTGTCTCTAGCTTACTCGCCTGGCGTAGCGGCGCCCGTAAAGGAAATATCTAAAAATCCTGAACTTGCGTATGATTACACCAGTAAAGGAAACTTAGTTGCAGTTATAAGTAATGGATCTGCAATATTAGGTTTGGGAAATCTTGGATCTTTAGCATCTAAACCTGTGATGGAGGGCAAATCAGTTTTATTCAAACGTTTTGCTGATATCGACTCTATAGATATAGAAATTGATAATAATGATGTTAACTCAATTGTTGAGACTATAAAAAATATTAGTGGAACATTTGGTGGAATAAACCTCGAAGATATTGCCGCTCCAGATTGTTTTATTATTGAACAAAAATTAAAAGAAACATTAGACATACCTGTCTTTCACGATGATCAACACGGCACTGCTATTATAACAACTGCAGCTTTGATTAATGCTTTAGACATTTCAAAGAAAAAAATTTCAAATGTAAAAGTAGTAGTCAATGGCGCAGGAGCTTCAGCACAAGCTTGTGCAAATTTATTCAAAAGCTCAGGGGTAAAAAATGAAAATATAATAATGTGTGATAGTAAAGGTGTTATTTATAAAGGTAGAAAAAATATTGATCAGTTTAAATCTGCTTTCGCTATAGATACAAATTTTAGAACACTCACCGAGGCAATGAGAAATGCTGACGTATTTCTTGGTTTGTCTGCAAAAGATGTGGTTAGCAAGGAAATGGTAAAATCTATGTCCAAAAATCCTATTATATTTGCATGCGCTAATCCCGATCCTGAAATAAAACCAGAGTTAATTCGAGAAGTAAGAGATGATGCAATTATTGCTACTGGTCGCTCCGATTATCCTAATCAAGTGAATAATCTTATTGGTTTTCCATATATTTTTAGAGGGGCGCTTGATGTAAGGGCAAAAGCGATTAATGAAGAAATGAAAGTAGCAGCGGCTAATGCTATAGCCCTATTAGCTAGAGAAAATGTTCCTGATGAAGTAGTTGCAGCATACGGTGGAGACCGTCCAAGATATGGAAAAAATTACATTATTCCTTCGACATTTGATCCAAGATTAATAAGTGTAATTCCAGCTGCTGTTGCAAAAGCAGCGATGAGAAGCGGCGCAGCCAGAAAAAAAATTGAGGATATCGAATTATATAAAGATCAATTATCAAATCGGTTAGATCCATCAATGTCAATAATGCAAGGGATAAATGCAAAAATAAGAAAAAATCCAAAAAAAGTTATTTTTGCAGAAGGTGAAGATGAAAACATGCTCAAAGCAGCTATAGAATTTGGAAAGAACAAATTAGGGATACCAATATTAATAGGGGCAGAAAATAGAGTTAAAGAGCAACTTAAAAAAATAGGCTTGGATGAAAATTATAAAATCGAAATAGTAAACTCAACAGATAAAGAAAAAAGAGACAGGTACGTTAAGCACTTGTACAAAAAACTTCAAAGAGAAGGCCAACTAGAAAGAGACGTAGATCGATTAGTTAGAAATGATAGAATTGCATGGGGTTCATCCATGATTGCCTGTAAAGATGCTGATGCAATGGTTACTGGTAATATAAGACACTACGCCGCTTCTATCGAAAAGCTTAAAAAAGTTGTCGAGGCAAGACCAGGGGAAGAAATTTTTGGAATGACTATGATTGTTTCCAAAGGAAAAACAATACTTGTAGCAGATACAAATGTGACTGAACTCCCTTCTGCTGAAAGATTAATAAATATTTCAAAATCATGCGTTCGTATAGCACGTTTGTTTGGTTTTGAACCAAAGGTGGCGTTTTTATCTCATTCAACTTTTGGTAAACCTTTATCTAGAAATACCAGACATGTACGAGATGCAATCGAAAAACTAAAAAAAGAAAAAGTAGATTTTGATTTTGATGGTGAAATGCAGCCAGATGTAGCTTTAAATCCTATTTACAAAGAAATATATCCATTCTCAAAGATAGTTGGAAATGCAAATGTTTTGATTATGCCTGCTTTGCATAGTGCAGCAATTTCGACTAAACTTATGAAAGTTTTTGGTGGTGGTAAAAATATTGGACCTTTATTGATTGGATTGGGTCAACCTATCGAGGTTGCTCCTTTGCGTGCAAGCACCTCAGAAATTTTAAATTTAGCTTCAATAGCTGCTTACTCCTCTGACGTAATTGATTATTTTAATTAACTTTAGTTCTACTTAGTTCAGATGCGAGATAAATTGATGGAATTATTTCTTTAACATCGTAAATTTTGTTAGCTTCATTTATTACCTCTTTTTTTTCATCTTCACTCATAGCAATTCCAAAAATATAAATATTTTTATTAACAGTTTCTAAATTATAATTTCTAGCTTGTGTTTTTTTATTAAAAATTAGAGCAGTTCTGAGTTGACTGGTGATCAGGATATCTTTTGCGGTACTTTTAAAACTACTTTGTCCCTTAATATTTATAGCATTTTTTACTGAACGAACACCTTTTGTTTCCCAAGCCATTTTAGTTATCTTTATCTTTTCTTCCGGTTCATCAACTTTACCTGTTAAAAAAATTCTGCCATCAAGAACTTCTGATTGTATTGAAATAAAATACTTTTTATCTAATAATGCCAACCTAGCAGATAGGTTTTTCTGCATAATTGTATCATCAATTTGCATTCCGATTGTTCTTGGGTCAAAAGTAATATTAACTCCAGCTCCAAACTGAGTTGCTGATGTGCAGGCTGTTAAAAGTAAAATATAAATTAAACTAATTATTTTTTTCATTTTTAATTTTTAGACAAAGTTGATAAATTTTTTTTTTATTAATTCTTTCTGTTTCTAAAATCAAGCTAACAGTATCTTTCAAACTATATTTTTTTAAATATTTTTTTATTTTATTCACAATTTTTTCTTCGTCTATTTTTTTAGTTTTGTTATTATTTTCTGATATAACTATTGTAAATTCACCTTTTATTGGCTCTTTAAAATTTTTAAGTTGATCAATATCCATTCTTGTAAAAGACTCATGAATTTTAGTTAACTCTTTTGCTATAAGTATTTTTCTACCAACAAAATATTTTTTAAAATTTTTGATATAAAAATTAATTTTTCTTGAGGGCGCAAAAAAAACCTGAACATAATTATTTGTTGATAAGTGGGTTAAAACTTTTTCTAGTTCCTTCTCTTTTTTGGGTAAAAAACCATAAAAAAGAAATTGATCGCTGAAACCCGACACGCTTAATGCCGTGGTAATGGAAGATGCTCCAGGAATTGGTGTCACATTAATATCTCTTTCTAAGCAAGCGTTGACTAATAATCTACCTGGATCAGATAATAAAGGTGTACCCGCATCTGATATTAATGACAAAATTTTGCCCTCATTAATGTATTTAATTATGTTAGAAGTCATCTTTTTTTCGTTAAATTTATGATACGAAATTATTTTTTTTTTTATTTTATAGTGACCTAAAAGTTTACTAGATCTTCTAGTATCTTCACAAAGTATTATGTCTGATTTCTTTAAAACTTCCAATGCTCGTATAGTTATATCTTCAAGGTTTCCAATAGGAGTTGAAACAATGTATAAGTGGTTTGAAAGAATTTGCATTATGAGAAATATAGTTTTTTTATCAATATTTTATATTATTATTTTATTCAATTCTTATTTGTTTAGCGACGAAAATAATACCAATCTTAAAGTTGGTTTACTCGCTCCACTTTCAGGACCTCACAAAGAAATTGGAAATTCTTTGTTAAATTCTTTACAATTGGCTCTTGAAGAAATTGACGATAAAAATATTACAATAATTCCTAGGGACTCCGGTTTTGAAAATAAGGATAAGCTTAATATTTCAATAAACGATTTAAGATTATCTGGTGTAAAAGTTATCATTGGCCCAGTAACATTTGATGAGTTTGATCAAGTAAGAAAACATAATGATTTAATATTTATTTCTCCATCTAATATTAATCCTGAATTTTCTAACAACATACTAAGCATTGGGGTTAGTCTAGAGTCTCAATTAGTTTCATTAACAAAATTTTTAAAAAAGAAAAAAAGAAAAAAAACAGTGATTATGTACCCAAAAAATGAATACTTAAATATAATTGAAAAAAAATTAGAGAATATAGACTTAAAAAATATTAAAACTTTTACTTATAGTCCTAATCCAGAGGTACTAACCGGTGAAATTGAAACATTAACAAATTATGCGCAGAGAAAAAGAAGTCTTAAGTTAAGAAAGAAAATGTTTGAAGATAAAGAAGATGAACAGTCCTTAAAAGAGCTGGAAAAACTAGATCAATTATATACTTTAGGAGATGTTAATTTTGACTCTGTCATAATTATTGATTTTGGAAATAATTTAAAAAGTGTTTTAACATCCCTAGTTTATACTGACGTTAACCAAGAAAAAGTTTTATTTACAACTATCAACCAATGGTTTGATGAAAGCATATTTTATGAAAACACGATTAAGAACTTATATTATCCATCTGTAAATTATAAAGAATTTAAAAAATATAATAATAAATATTTTAAAAAATTTAATATTTATCCAAATGAAATTACAATTCTTGCTTATGATGCGCTAGGATTAATATATTATGCTTGGAAGGAAAAAGGTAAAATTACATCTATTAATGACTTTGTATTTAAAAATAAAATTAAAGGTAAAATTGGAACTTTTAGTTTTAAAAATGGTAAAGTTTTTCAAGAATTAGAGATATATAAAACTGATGATAAAAAATTTGTTAAATTCTAATTTTTTTTTTTAATTTTTTGAATGCGATGTATCTATGATCTAACTTAATTTTTTTAAATTTCGTCATTTGACCAAAAGTTATTTTATAATTTGAGGGAATAAAGATAGGATCATATCCGAACCCTTTTTTTCCCAAGATTTTATTTGAAATCCTTCCATTAAGTTTGCCCTCTACAGTAACCATTTTTCCTTTTTCACTTTTAAAAGCTAGACAACAAACGAAGGTAGCCTTTCTGTTTTTTTCTCTTTTCATCTTTTTTAATATGAACTGCATCGCTTTATAAAAGCTTCCATGTTTTTTTGCTAATCTTGCAGAGAAAATTCCTGGTTTATTATTCATTGCTTTGATACATAAACCCGAGTCGTCAGATATAACTGGATAATTTACAAATTTTGAAAAAAAATTAGCCTTAAGCTTAGCATTGGAGATAAAAGATTTACCTGTTTCTTTTGGGCTTTTAATATTGAGTACATTAGGGGAAATTTTTTTATACTTATTGGACACTAGATACGAAATTTCTTTAAATTTTCCCTTATTATGGGTGCCAATCAGAATTTTTTTCATATCAAGACTAGTAATTTTATTTGTACTTACTATATAGGATTCTGAATGGTAGAGAAAGATAAACAAGAAAACATACAAAAAAGTAAAAATATTGACGAGGAGAACAATTCAGATGTGGCCAAAACTTCTGATCCTGGTTTAAAAAAAGATATTAAAGAAAAAACAGCTGAAGAAAAGTTGAAAGAGACCGAAGAAAAACTATTACGTTCTCTTGCTGAAATTGAAAATCAGAGAAGAAGATTTGAAAAGGAAATTAAAGATGCGTTTGAATTTGGTTCACATAATTTTGCTAAAGAAAGTTTAGCTGCTTTGGATAATCTTCACAGAGCAAAAGATGCTATTAAAAACGATGAAAAACTCAAAAATAATAAAGATCTAGATAAATTTTTAGAATATATTACAGTTGTTGAAAAAGATTTAATTTCCATTTTTGAAAAGAATAATATTAAGAAAATCGAAGTTCTTAATAAAAAATTCGATCCTAATTTTCACCAAGCAATGAAAGAAGTCGAAAATAATAACACTGATTCAGGCACCATACTCCATGAAATACAAGCTGGATATATGCTAGGTGAAAGATTGTTAAGGCCGGCTTTAGTGAGCGTATCGAAGAAAAAAACAGATAAAGATCAAGAAAATAAGGATAAAATAGAGGAAAAATAACCTTGTAGATAAGGAAATAACACCCATATTAATAACTTAAAGGATTTAACATATGAGCAAAGTAATAGGAATAGATTTAGGAACTACAAACTCTTGTGTGGCCATAATGGATGGCTCTCAAGCAAAAGTGCTAGTGAACACAGAAGGAGCTAGAACTACACCTTCTGTAGTTGCTTTTTTAGAAAATGAGGAAAAACTAGTAGGTCAACCAGCTAAAAGGCAAGCTGTTACAAACGCAGGTGACACAATATTTGCAGCTAAAAGGCTTATTGGAAGAAAATTTGATGGTCCGTCAGTTCAAAAAGATATCTCAAAAGTTCCGTTTAAAATCGTTAAATCAGATAACGGAGATGCTTGGGTAGAGGGAAAAGGCAAAAAATATTCTCCAGCTCAGATATCAGCTTTCGTTTTACAGAAAATGAAAGAAACAGCTGAGAAATACTTAGGTCAAGCTGTAACAAAAGCTGTGATAACAGTGCCAGCTTATTTTAACGACTCTCAAAGACAAGCTACTAAAGATGCAGGAAAAATAGCAGGTCTTGAAGTATTGAGAATTATCAATGAACCTACGGCAGCCTCCTTAGCTTACGGTTTAGACAAAAAAGGTGGAAAGAAGATTGCCGTGTACGATTTAGGTGGTGGTACTTTTGATATCTCAATCTTAGAAATTGGTGATGGTGTGTTTGAAGTAAAATCTACAAATGGAGATACTTTCCTAGGTGGTGAAGATTTTGATGATGCAATTGTTGAATATCTTGCAAATGAATTTAAAAAAGATAATGGGATTGATTTAAAATCTGATAAACTTGCACTGCAAAGATTAAAAGAAGCTGCAGAAAAAGCTAAAATTGAACTTTCATCGGCAGCACAAACGGAAATAAATTTACCATTTATAACAGCTGACAAAACAGGTCCGAAGCATTTAAATTTAAAATTTTCTAGGGCAAAACTAGAAACTTTAGTTCAAAGTTTGGTCGACAGAACATTAGAACCATGCAAAACTGCTCTAAAAGACTCAGGATTTTCCGCAGCAGAAATAAATGAGGTGGTTCTTGTAGGCGGAATGACAAGAATGCCTAAAATTACCGAAACAGTTAAAAACTTTTTTGGCAAAGAACCTAACAAAAGTGTTAATCCAGACGAAGTCGTAGCTATGGGAGCAGCTATTCAAGGCGGGGTACTTCAAGGAGATGTTAAAGATGTATTGCTTTTAGATGTAACACCTCTTTCTTTAGGAATCGAAACTTTAGGAGGTGTATCAACAAAATTAATTGAAAAAAATACAACTATTCCTACAAAGAAAAGTCAGGTTTTCTCTACTGCTGAAGATAACCAACCTGCAGTTTCAATTAGAGTTCTACAAGGTGAGAGGGAGATGGCAGCGGATAATAAAATTTTAGGAAACTTTGAACTATTAGGTATACCACCAGCTCCGAGAGGAACTCCTCAAATTGAAGTAACATTTGATATTGACGCTAATGGTATCGTAAATGTTTCTGCTAAAGATAAAGGAACTGGAAAGGAACAAAAAATTCAAATCCAAGCATCAGGTGGTTTATCTGAGGAAGAAATAAACAAAATGGTTAAAGATGCTGAAGCAAACAAAGAAGCTGATAAAAAGAAAAGAGAGTCCGTTGACTCTAGAAACCAAGCAGATAGTCTCATTTTCTCAACAGAAAAGAGTTTGAAAGAACACGGAGATAAAATTTCAGCTGAAGAAAAGAAAGCTATAGAAAATGGTGTCTCTGATCTAAAAAAATCTTTGGAGGGAACAGACTCTGAAGACATTAAGAAAAAAACACAAAGCTTAATACAAGTTTCAATGAAATTGGGTGAAGCAGTTTATAAGAGTCAACAAAAACCGGGGGCAGATAAATCTGAAGGTACGAAAGACGCTAAACCAAATGATAAAGATAACGTAGTAGATGCTGATTTTGAAGACGTAAAAGAAAAAGAAGAAGATAAAGAAAAAAGCGCCTAAGAAA
>MDTB01221440.1_pt1 | contig 24505 bp, 23 predicted proteins | sample 811161 | NCBI WGS metagenome assembly MDTB01 (sample SAMN05326650, study PRJNA326480) | marine metagenome | isolation source: seawater | place: Mediterranean Sea | collected 2009
TGAGGAATTAAAATATAATGATATTCCAGAGTGGGACTCCATTGGTCATATGACACTAATGTCTGGATTAGAAGAAAGTTTTAAAATAACTTTAGAGACCGATGATATTATTGATTTTAGTTCTTTTAAAAAGGGAATTGACATACTAAAAAAATATAAAATAGACTTTTAGTAATCTTTTGATTTAATCGAAAATACAAAAAAGCTTGACTGTTCAATGATTGAACGTTAAGTTTAGTTATGAAAAAAGATGACCAAGATTATTTAGACTTATTAATAAAAATAGACAAAAATCCAAAATCTTCTCAAAGGAAACTTGCGAATGAATTAGGGTTTAGCTTAGGAAAATTAAATTATTGTTTAAAAGCTTTAAAGGAAAAAGGCTTAGTAAAAATAAATAATTTTCAAAAAAATCCAAATAAGTCTAATTATTTTTATATTCTCACTCCATCTGGAATAAAAGAGAAAACAAAACTTACTCTAAATTTTATGAAAAGAAAAATGGAAGAATATGAGGAATTGAAAAGAAACATAAAATAATATTAATGTTTAATAGTAAAAATATTCTAATTACTGGTGGCACAGGATCTTTTGGTTCCTTATTCATAAAAAAAATATTAAAAAATTATAATCCAAAAAGATTAATAATATATTCAAGAGATGAACTTAAACAGTCTCTAATTGCAAAACAGATTCAGCATCCAGCACTTAGATTTTTCATTGGTGATGTTAGAGACCGGGAAAGATTAGAGCTAGCAATGGAGGGGGTAGATTTTGTAGTTCATGCTGCAGCTTTAAAACAGGTAGATGCTGCAGAATACAATCCGATGGAATGCATAAAGACCAATGTTAACGGTGCAGAAAATGTAGTTAAAGCAGCCTTAAAAAACAATGTTCAAAAAATAATAGCACTTTCAACTGATAAGGCATCAGATCCAATAAATCTTTATGGTGCAACAAAATTAACATCAGATAAAATCTTTAGTTCAGCAAACAATATAGTTGGAAAAAAAAAAATAAGATTTTCAATAGTTAGATACGGGAACGTTGTTGGCTCAAGAGGTTCTGTTGTTCAAATTTTTAATCAACTTAAAAAAGATGGTTTAAACCATTTTCCAATCACCGATGCAAGAATGACAAGATTTTGGATAACCCTTGATGAGGCTGTTGATTTTGTTTTTTCATGTTTTTCAAGAATGGTTGGAGGTGAAATATTCATACCCAAAATACCATCTATTAGAATAGTTGATTTGGCTAATGCTATGGATAAAAAAAAGAGTCACAAAATAATTGGAATTAGATCCGGAGAAAAATTACATGAAAAAATGATATCAGCTAATGAGTCTCATTTAACTCTTGATTATAAAAATTATTATATAATTAGGCCAAGTATAAATTTTGAAAAAAAGATAGATTACGCAAAAAATAATGTTGGAGAAAAAGGAAAGAAAGTAAAAGAAAACTTTGAATACACCTCAGATAATAACCCTAATTTTTTAAACATAGAAAAAATAAAAAAGATTAATAAAAAAGAAGGTTTTTAAAATTTAATGATACCTTACGGAAGACATCACATTGATAAAGATGATCTTTTAGCAGTCAATAGAGTCCTTAAAAGCAATTTCTTAACTCAAGGACCATTAATAAGAAAATTTGAAAATCTTATTTCAAATTATGTAGGATCAAAATATGCAGTAGTGGTATCAAGTTGTACTGCGGGATTGCATTTGGCCTCAATTATTTCAGATAATACAAATGGAAAAAAATTATTAACATCACCTATTTCTTTTGTTTCAACTGCAAACTCTTCCTTATTTACAGGAGGTGATGTAATTTTTGCAGATATCGAAAAAGAGACAGGCAATATTTCAATAGAGAGTATTAAGAAAATTTTAAAAAAAAATAAAATTAATTCGATTTCGCCTGTTCATTTTGGTGGTTTGCCATGTGATATGATTTCAATAAATACATTAAGTAAAAAAAATAAGTTTATTGTTTATGAAGATGCAGCTCATTCTTTCGGTGCTAAATATGATAAGAAAAATAGAGTTGGATCTTGTAAATATTCAGATATGACAGTGTTTTCTTTTCATCCAGTAAAATCTATAGCCACAGGTGAGGGCGGATGTATCACAACTAATAATAAGAGAATATACGAAAGGTTAATTAAATTAAGAAGTCATGGTATTGAAAAAGACAAAAAAAATTTTTTTTTAAAAAATCAAAAAAATCAGCCCTGGTATTATGAAATGCAAGAATTAGGCTATCATTATAGATCAACAGATATTCAGTGTGCTTTAGGTATTTCTCAGTTAAAAAAGATTAATAAATTTTTAGCAAAAAGAAAAAAAATTGCCAAATACTATGATTATGAGTTTGCAAGTCTTAAAAATGCAACACCATTACAAATTTATAAGAGAGATTATAGCAGCAACCATTTATATATTTTACTAATAAATTTTTCAAAAATAAACATTACAAAAACTGAGTTAATTAACAAGCTAAGAAAAGTAGGTATAAATACCCAAGTTCACTATATTCCAATTACGCATCATCCATTCTATAAAAAAAAGAATTTAAAAAGTAGATTAATACAAACTGAAAATTATTACAAAAAAGCATTATCAATACCAATTTTTTATGATTTAAAAACAAAAGAACAGCAGCATATCGTACATCATATAAAAAAAATTATTAAATAGTAATGAGTAGAATATTCAAATTCCCTTTTTTTGTCGCTGAAGTTTCAGCCAATCATAATGGAAGTTTTTCAAATGCAAAAAAATTAATACAGCTTGCAAAAAAATCAGGAGCTGATGCAGTTAAACTTCAAACATTTAAACCTGAAACAATGACTATTAATAACAATAAAAATTATTTCAAAATCAAAGATGGTTTGTGGAAAGGAAAAAATTTGTGGAAACTTTATGAAAAGGCTCAAACGCCATATAATTGGCATAAACATCTTTTTGATTATTCTAAAAAAATTGGAATAACGTGTTTTAGTACCCCATTTGATGAAAGTGCGGTGGACTTTCTAGAGACACTCAATTGTCCAATTTATAAAATTGCATCTTTTGAAATGCAAGATCTTCCATTAATAAAAAAAGTGGCGAAGACAAAAAAGCCAATAATTATTTCTACTGGAATGGCAAGTTTAAAAGAAATAGATATGGCATATAATTTTGCAATTAAAAATGGTGCAAGAGATATAGCCCTTTTATATTGTGTAAGTAATTATCCATCAAAAATTTCAGATTTCAATTTGAATAATATTGAAATTTTAAAAAAAAAATTCAATTGTGTAATCGGACTATCTGATCACAGTCAAAATGATTTAGTTGCATTTTCAGCAGTATCTGCAGGGGCGCAGATTATAGAAAAACATATTGCACTAGGAGGTCAAAAAAAAGGTCTAGATATTAAATTTTCTTTGAAAGGCAAAGAAATTAAAAGATTCTCCAAAAATATTGATTTAGCAAAAAAACTTCTAGGAAAAAATTATTTTAATCGAGCGAGGAGTGAAAATAAAAGTAAGAAATTTAGAAGATCTATATTTGTTGTTAAAAATATAAATAAAGGTGAAAAATTTTCAAGAAATAATATTAGAAAAATAAGACCAGGTTATGGTTTATCCCCGATATATTTTGATAAAATTCTAAAAAAAAAGTCACCTCAAAATATTAGTGAAGGTGAACCATTAACAAAAAAAATTGTGAAAAATATAAAAATTAAAATTTCTTAATTCATTAATAAAATGAAATATACTTTAGTTTGTGACTCTGAAAAAAAAAATTGGCCCGAAAATGAAAATTTGTATTATTTAGGTTACTGGTGCCTAGAAAAAGAGGATCAATCTTTCCAAAATTTGGATAGATTAAAAATCATTAATTGTGAAGAAAGAAATGACAGTCAAACAAAAGAAGATTTAGTAATAATAAATGATTTATATTATGCTTTGATTGATGATTTAACAGTCCTTTTAAATAAAATACATAAGAAAAACTTTTCAAAAAAATTTTGGGAAATTGTAATTGGACCATGGACAAAAGTTTTTATTGGGATAGTTTATGAAAGATATCTAAGTATAAAAAAAGTTTTATCTTTACAAGAAATCGAAAAAATTATTTTAGTAAATTATACAAAACTTGATTTTACAAATGATAATGTTGCTGATTTAGAATTTAAGGCATCAAATAATATAAATCAATGGAATACAGTTTTATATACTATTTTATATGAATTTTTAGATAAGACTAAAAAAAATAAGATTGAAAAATTTGAAATTATTAAAAATAAAATAAATCGTAAAAATAGTAAAAAAAGTTTCAAAAAATTATCAATTACTTTTTTAAATAAACTAAACAGCTCATACTTAATAAAAAAAGATTTTTTTATTTATCAATTTGATTTGAAATTAAAGTACCTTATCTATCTTTTTTTTTCATTAAAGCAGTTTCCAACGATTTTAACAGAAAGAAATTATAAAAAAAAAAAAATTGATTTGAATTTAAGAAATAGTTTTTCTTTTAAAAAAGAAAATGTTTCAGAATTCGAGAGATTTGTAAGAAAAAATTTAAATTATTTCTTACCAACAGATCTTATTGAAAATTTTGATAATTTACTTTTAATGGTAGAAAAAACAAATTGGCCAAAAAACCCAAAATATATTTTTACTTCATTTGGATATCATGCAGATGAAGTTTTTGGAATTTATCTAGCTAGTAAAGTTGAAAAAAAAACAAAATATATTTTACATCAACATGGATCAAATTATTTTACTGGAAAAAATACTATAGTAGATTATGGATTTAATTCTTGTGATAAATTTATCTCTTGGGGCAACCCCATAGAAGAAAAATGCATTCCACTTTTTAATACAAAAAATCTAGACGTTTGCAACAATACGACTACCGGAGAAAATATTTTATTTTTTGGTCCAAAAATGTCCGCAAATAGAAAAAGACCATTTGATGAATATGGAAAAATTATAAGAGATAGCATTATGTTGGAAAAAATTATGAATAATTTAAATGAAAATTTAAAAAAAAAAATAATTATAAAATTGTATAATCTCGATCCACAATCTAGAGATTTAGAGAAAAAAATATTAAATGACATAATATTTAGAAATAATGAATTTCATATCGATAGATCCAAAATAAATCAAAGTCTTGTAGATAAAAGTAAGATTTTGGTTCATTCTGGTGATGGAACAGCTTTTCTAGAAAGTTTAGCAATTAAGAAACCAACAATCTGTTTTTTAGAAAATTTAAATTGGGTTAGAGAAGAAGTAAGAGAGGATTATGAAGACTTAATTAAAGCTAAAATTATTTTTTCAAAACATGATGAATTATCAAGTCATATAAATGAGTTCTATAATCAAATTGACAAATGGTGGTGTGATACGGAAGTTGAAAAAACAAGAATCAAATTTTGTGAAAAATATTCTCAACCAGCATCAAAAAATGGAATAAATGAAATTTCAAAATTATTAAAAGACATTATAAATGGAAAATATAATTAAAAAATTTACTAGCAATAAAAAGAATAATAATTCGTTTTTAGTTTCAAAAAAAATTTTTAAAAATGTTATATTATTATCAAACACAAGTACATCTAATCAAATAATAAATAGTTTTTCAGAAATTTTTAAGATGCCTAAAAATGTTTTAAAAATTAAATATAGAAAACTTATTTATAATACCTTTGATTACAATACTTCAAAATTTAATAATAAAATATTTATTTTTCATATATTTATAGAAACCTTAAAAAGTTTAATTTTATTTTTAATTTTATTTTTTACAAAGAAAAATGAAAATATTAAATATTATGATTTTATAGTTAATGGTATAGGAGACAAAAGATCTTACGAGAGATATGAAAAATTGATAAAAAAATTTTCTTCATCATTAGTTATTACAAATTTAGATGTTAATGAAAAAAATAATAAAGTAACTTTTTTGAAGTTATCAAAATTCAATCAAATTAATGAAAAATCAATAAGAGGAAAAAAAATAAAATTATTTGCTCTTTTTATTAAAATTTATATTAAATCAATTTCTAATAATTTAAATTATATCTATTTCTATAATCTGTTACTTTATTCAATAATTAAAAATTTTTCAGTTTTTTATAACAATAGAGCAAAATATTTTATGGAAGATAGATTTTATAATACATGTAGTATTAGAAATTTTTATTTTAAAAAATTTGGAGGCAAAATTACTGCCACACCACAAAAAAACATAGTAGAAACTTGTATAAGTTTTTTTGTCGATATTGATACTTTTTTTTCTTTAGCGGATGAAAAATATTCTCTTAAAAGATTGAGAGAATTTGGAGGTAGAGTTGATAAAAGTCACCCAGTTGGTTCCTTTTTTTTAGAGCATGACTGGTATAGAAAAAAAAAAGATCTTTCTAAAGTTCCTAAAAACAAAATTTTAATAATGGGCTTAAATCCTAATACTTATTTACAATTAAATAATTTAAATTTTAAAAATCATGAATTCGTATGTAGAAAATGGGTAAGAGATATTTCAAATCTTTATCCTGAGTTTAAAGTTATGGTAAAGCACCATGCAAATTTAAAGAATAATACTTATGAAAATAAATTCTTCAATAATTCTAATGTTATTTCAAGAATCGATCCTCATTCAAATAATTACAGCTATGGATATATTTACAAAAGTGAAATAATTTTTTCTTTTGCTTCCACAACTATATTGGAAGCTATTAGTATGGGTAAACAAGGATTTTTTATTGATCCTGGAAATGGATCAAAAAATTTTTTTTATAACTTAAATAATCTAAATAATATTAGAATTAAATCTTTTAATGACTTTAAAAAAATAATTAAAAAAATTTTATTTTATAAGAAAAAAAAAAAGTTTAATAGAGATAAGTATTGTTTAAAAAGTGATAAAGTTAGTGACCGAGTTTTTAACTATTATAAAAAGGTAAAATAATGTTTAAGATCTTAAAAGATATAATTAGTTTGTTAGATTTAAAAGATAGAAAAAAAATTAAAATATTAGTTATACTTACATTTATTGCTGCAATTTTAGAAAGTATTAGCTTAGCAGCTTTTATTCCAATAATAGAGTTTGTTTCTGGAGTGACTGTAATAGGGATAGGTAAGTATTTTGAAAATTTATTTTTTACAGGATTAGTCAATATAAATCCAATTTTTATTTTAGTTAGTATTTTATTTATAATTTTTCTTATTAAAAATTTTTATTTGGCATTTTTTTATTGGTATGAAAGTAAATTTGTATTTCAGGCTAAAGCTAATGTGATTACTAATTTATTTAGAAATTACATTTTTCAAGATTATAATTTTCATATAAATAAAAATTCTGCGAAATTGATTTCAAATTTAACTGTAGAAACTGATATTTTTGAAAATAGTTTAAGTTTTTTAATAACCATTATAGTTGAGAGTGTTTTATTAATTATTTTATTTGGTTTTATATTTTTTTTAAACCCATTCATTTCGATAGTATTACTTTTATTTTCTTTTTTTTTTTTATATTCAACTTATGTAATTCTCAGAAAAAGAACAAAAAAATTAGGGGGAGATAGAGTTGAAATTGATGCTATTAGACAAAAAACACTTCAACAATCTTTTAACGGCATCAAAGAAATAATTGTTTTTAATAATAGAGAATACTTTATTCAATATTTTCAAAAACTTATAAATAATATCAAAAGTTTTGTAATCAAGTTTACATTTATAAATAAATTACAAAAAATATTGGTTGAGATGTTCGTGATAATTTCAATTATTTTCTTTATAATATTACTAGTTTATCAAGGTTATGATTATTCTAAGATTACCGCATTAATTGGAGTTTATCTAATTGCTATCATAAAGATAATTCCATCTATAAATAAAACTGTTACAGCAATTAATTATTTACAGTATGCATCCAAATCTCTCCAAATACTTAATCAAGAAATGTATTTTAAAACTCAAAATTCTAAAACTAATGAAAAAATTTCTGAAAATATCGCAATTAGTTTTGATAAAAAAATAAATTTTGTTGATGTTAATTTTAAGTATTCAGAAAAAAATATTTTAGAAAATATTAATTTTGAGCTAAAAAAAAATAGCTTTGTTGGATTGATAGGTGAGACAGGAAGTGGTAAAAGTACATTATGTAGCTTATTATTAGGTTTATATGAGCCATCTTCAGGACAAATTCTTTCAGATAATGTAAATATTTTTCGAAACTCTAAATCATATCAAAGTTTAATTGGTTACGTTCCCCAGAATATATTTCTTTTAGATGATACAATAAAAAATAATATTGCATTTGGGATAGAAGAAAAAAATATTTTAGAAAAAAATATTATTGAAACGATAAAATATTCTTCTTTAGAAAATTTTATTGATAAATTGCCAAATAGAATAAACCAACTAGTTGGAGAAAGAGGTGTTAAAATTTCAGGAGGTGAAAAACAAAGAATTGGTATCGCTAGAGCTCTTTATAGAAATCCTCAATTATTAATTTTGGATGAACCAACTAGTGCTTTGGATAGTAATACTGAAAAAAAAATAATTAATGAAATTGAGATGTTGAAAAAAAACACAACTGTATTCTTAATTACTCATAAAACAGAAAATTTAAAAAATGCTGATTACATTTTTAAAATAGAGAACAATAGATTAATAAAAATTAAATAAATTTGACAGCGACTATTTATGTGTTATGTTCAATTTTTGAACAATAATGATCATAATTATCTATTTATCTAAAAATTAATGATTATAAAAGATAAAAATATTTTAAGAAAAAATAGAGTCACTGAAGATAGACTAGAATTTTATAGTTCGAAAAAAATTCCTCTCATGTCAGTAGTTGAAATAAGTAATTCAGGGATGTGCAACAGAAAATGCTCATTTTGTCCAAGGAGTGATCCAGATTATCCTGATATAAATGAGTTTATATCTGACGAATTACATAATAAAATTTTTTCAGAACTATCGGAATTAAAATATAAAGGCATGGTAATTTACTCGGGTTATGTTGAACCATTACTACATAAAAAAATTTACGAGAATATAAAAGAAGCTAGAAGTTTTTTACCAAATGCACAAATTGAATTAATAACAAATGGAGATGTTTTGAATAAAGATAGATTGATCAAATTATTTGATTCAGGATTATCTACTTTACTTATCAGTGTGTATGACGGTCCAGAGGAAGAAAAACAATTCTATAGTCTATGCAAAGATGCTAATTTAAGAAAAGATCAATATGTTATACGAAATAGATATATGCCAGAGGAGCAAGACTTTGGTTTAAATATTAGTAACAGAAGTGGTACACTTAGTAATGCTGAACATAAAATACCTGCATTAAAAAAATCCCTAAATTCAAAATGTAATTATCCAGCTTACAATTTTTTTATCGATTATAATGGAGATGTTCAAATGTGTTCACATGATTGGGCAAAAAAATTTATCGCTGGCAATGTAAAAAAACAAAAAATAATAGATATATGGCTGAACCAAAAGTTTCAATTTGCACGAAAAAAACTTTTATCAGCAGATAGAAATTTTTCACCATGTGACAAATGCGATGTATCTGGAGAGTTAATTGGTAATAAACATGCGAGTGAATGGAATGAAATAAATGAAAAATTGGTTACAAAAAATTCATAGATTAAATCCAGGCATTATTGATAGGTCGAAATATTTAAGATTAGATAAAAACGAAAGAGTAATTCCTTTTGAAAAAAAATTTATTAACTTTTTAAAAAAAAAAATAAATACCTATAATTTATCAGCATACCCAGATACTTTAAAAATAAAGAAATTAATTGCTAATCGAATTAGATTAAAAGAAGATATGATTTATTTATCGGCAGGTTCCGATATATCTCTTAAGACATGCTTTGAATTGTTTTCCAAAAAAAATGACAAAGTAATAATATTAAATCCAACTTTTGGAATGGTAAATGTTTATTGTGATCTCTATGGATTGAAAGCTATAAAAATTGGTTATGATAAAAAGTTGATTTTAAATTATAAGAAACTATTAAAAAATATAACAAAAAAAATTTCGTTAATTATTTTAGCAAATCCAAACAGTCCAACAGGGACAATTATTCCTAAAAATATAATGAACCAAATTTTAGAGAAGTCAAAAAAACTTAAAGTTCCATTAGTGATTGATGAAGCTTATGAAGGTTTTTTTGAAAAAACTTATATAAAGTTAATTAAAAATTATAAAAACTTAATTATAACTCGAACTTTTTCCAAATCTTTTGGTTTAGCAGGTCTAAGAGCAGGCTATGCAGTTACAAATTCAAATTATGCAAATTTAATGAACAAATATCGACCCATGTACGAAATAAATTCCTTATCATGCTTGGCAATAGAATTTTGTTTAAAAAATTATTCATTAGTTAAAAAACATGTGAATAATGTGAAATCTGCAAAGAAATTCTTAATTAAAGAATTAAAAAAATTAGATATAGATTTTATAGACACTTATGCAAATTTTTTTCATATAAAACTTGGAAAAAATAATAATGATCTAGAGAAAAAATTTAGAAAAAAGGGGATTTTGTTTCGTAAAGGTCCAGGTGTAAAAGGATTTGAAAATTATTCAAGATTTAGCTTAGGTTCAGTAGAACAAATGAAAAAAGTTTTAAATGTAATAAGATATGTCTCTAGAAAAAATTAACAAAAATCAAAAAAATTTATTAAATAATTGTAAAAAGTTTTTACATCAAGAAAGAAAAAAATATATTGATATAAGTGTTAGTCCATTATGTTTTTTTACTGTTTGGGCCAATACACCAGGATATTACAAAACTTTAGATTTATATGGTTTGAAAACGAAATCTAAAACATTATTTTTTTTTAAAAACTTATTTTCTTTATCGAAAAATTTTGATTTAAAATTATTCCTTAATAAAGAAAAAATTAACACTAAAGCAATTAATTTAATAATTTCATATTCGAATAAAAAAAATTTTGATGTAAATGGAAATTTTTTTGATCATAATTTTAATTTAGGATCAAAAAATCAAAAATATTTTTGGTTTTTAATTTCATTGGATGACTATGTTCCAGAAAAAATAAAACCAAACATTGCTATTATAGGAAAAAAAAGGAAAAAAAGTTTCAGCTTAATTTATCTTTTTAAACATTTATTTAGACTAGTTACCTTTTCAAATTTAAATTTATTTAAACATTACTGTTGGAAAGAATTTGATTTCTCGAAAATACTTTATAGAGAACTACAATACTTGATAAAAAATATGAATATAAAAAATTTAATATTGAATTATGAAGGTGTTCCTTTTCAAAATTTTTTATTAAATAAAGTTAAAAAATTCAATTTCAAAATAAATACTTTTGGTTACTTACATTGCGCTCCATGGCCAATACAACTTGATTTGATTTATAAAAATCAATCTATTGATAAATTAATTGTGTCGGGTTACCAACAAAAAAATGTTTTAAAAAAATATCTTGGATGGTCAAAAAAAAATATAGATATTATTCCATCATTAAGATTTGAAAAAAAAAGAAAAAAGGAATTTAATGGTTTTATATTTGTTCCTTATAATTTAGAAAAAAAAAATAACTATTTATATAGATTAGAGAAATATTTAGAAAAAACCAAAAATAACAACTTAAGTAATTTTAAAGTTAGAATTCATCCCTTAAATATGAAAAGCAAAAAACACTTGGAGTTTAAAAAAAATTGTGAGACTTTAATAACCAAATATTCATTAGTAAGAAAAAATAGAACTCCGAACTATTCTTTATTTTTTGGATCTGCTACCGGAGTTTGTGTTCAAGCCTTAGAGGAAGGAACTTCAATTATTCATTTCCCTCATGAAGAAAATCTTGATGTTTTTTCTCCTAAAATTTGGTCAACAATTAATACAAAAAAAATTGGAGAAAAAACATATGTATACAATCTTAAAAAAAAAAATTATACATTTTTAGTTAATAATGAAAAAAATAAATTTCATAAATATTTTGAACCTAAATTAAGATGACAATACTCAAAAATAAAAATATTCTAATTACCGGTGCTGGGAAAGGTATTGGTGAGAGCTGTGTTCATAATGTTATTTTAAATGGTGGATATGTATATGCACTTATTAAAAATAAAAAAGATAATAAAAAATTCAAAAAATTTAAAAATGTTAAAATTTTTAATGGTAACGTAAATAATAAAAAATTGATTTTCAAGATTTTTAGTGAGTCAAAAAAAAACAATAAACCTATTAATGGTGTTATTAATAATGCAGGTATTAGGTTTAGAAAAAGCTTTCTAAACATAAACAAAAAAGATCTATCAAACGTATTTGATGTAAATTTTTTTAGCATTTTTAATGTTATGCAAATCTTCACAAAATTTATCATTAATAATAAAATGAAGGGCTCTATTGTAAATATTAGTTCAATAGTTGGTAAACTTGGTTTTGAAGATTTATCTGGATATGCTTCAAGCAAAGGTGCCCTTACTGCTCTTACAAAATCTTATGCAGTAGAAATGAGTAATAACAACATTAGAGCAAACACTATAAGTCCAGGCTTTGTAAAAACTTCTTATTTTAATGATTTTAAAAAAAAAAGAAAAAAAATATATAATTGGACTTTATCAAGAATCCCTCAAAAAAGATGGGCAGAGCCAGAAGAGGTTGCGGAATTAATTAGCTTCGTCTTATCTGATAAAAGTAATTATTTGAGTGGTGAAGATATATCAATTGATGGAGGTTGGAGCAATGCTTAAAGCGGTGGGTTTAATACCCACAAGATTTAACTCTAGAAGATTGCCTGGAAAATCCTTAAAAATGATTGGTAATTTACCAATGATTATACACACATATCGTAGATCAAAAATGGCTAAAAGTTTAGCTGATGTTTTCATTTGTTGTGATACTAAAGAAGTATTTCAAGTTGCAAAACAGTATGATGCAAAAGTTATTCTTACATCTAAAAATCATAAACAAGGTGGTGATAGAATTTTTGAAGCTTATAAAAAGTTAAAAAAAAGATACGACCAAGTTATAGATATCCAAGGTGATGAGCCTTTGATTGATCCTGTCAATATTAATAAAGTTGTTAAATTTCATAGAATAAACAAAGGTTACGATATTATTCTTCCTTATTTACCCACTAAATTTACTAAAGATCCGCATGTAGTAAGACTTATATTTAATAAAAAAAAAGAAGTTCTATACCTTACTAGGTCAAATACCCCTTTTCACTTTGTAAGTAAAATTAACAAAATTTATAAACATTTATCGGTAATTTCATTTAAACCTTCAGCTTTAAAAGATTTTGCTAATTTTAGTCATAAAAGTAAACTTGAAAATTTAGAAGACATTGAATTGTTGAGGGCAATAGATTTAGGATTAAAAATTAAAACTTTTTCTCTAAAAGGAGATAGTTTCTCAGTTGATATATTAAAAAACTTGATACAAGCTCGTAAAGAAATGAAAAAAGATAAATATTATAAATATTATAAGGACAATAAATGATAATAAATTACAAAATAAATAAACAGAATTTTAAAATTACTTTTTGCAACAATAAAGAGAGTCCAGATATTTATAAAGCTTTATCAAAACTTTATTGTGATAAAAAATTACTTTTAATTATAGATAAAAGATTAAATGCAAAATTCACAAAATTTTTGTTTAAAGATCTTAAAAAATGTGGGTTAAAAGTTACTTTATTAAAAGTAAGTGGGTCAAAAAAAAATAAGAACAAAAAGTTTTTATTCAAAATAATTGATAAATTGATTGAGAAAAAATTTACAAAAAAATCAGTTTTATTATCTTGTGGTGGTGGAGTAGTTGGTGATGTGGCAGCATTAGCAAGCTCCTTATATTTGAGAGGTATGATTTATTACCATATTCCAACAACTATGACAGCCATTGTTGATAGCTGTCTAGGTGGAAAAACAGGTATAAACTATAATAATATAATTAATTCTATTGGAAATTACTATCATTCTCAAAATGTTTTTATTTCTAAGAATGTTATTGAATTAATACCAAATAGAGAATTTTTATCTGGTATACCCGAAGTTATAAAGTGTGGAGTTATTAATAATAAAAAAATTTTGAATATGCTAAATATAAATAAAAAAAAATATTTAGGCAGAAATTATAACTTTTTGTCCAAACTAATTAAATTAACTCTTCTTACAAAAATTAATTTCTTCAAAGAAGATGTTTTTGAACAATCAAAAAGACTTAATTTAAATTTTGGACATACTTTTGCCCACGCCATTGAAATGTCTTTTAGAGGAAAAAATATTGACATTTTGAGACATGGAGAAGCCGTAGGAATAGGAATGCTATGCGAAATCTATTATTTTGAAGGTAAAAGCAAAACATACAATATGCTTAAAAATTTACTAGGTTATTATAATTTACCAATAAATTTATCTCATTTAAAAATTGGTAAAAATATTAACACTTTCAAAAAAAATATTTTTAAAAATATTTTTTTAGATAAAAAAAAAATTGGCAAATATCCTAGAATAATTAAGTTGGAAAAAATTGGTAAATCAAAAATTGCTGAAATGAAAAACAATAATAAGATTAAAAAAACCATAAATAATGTGATTTTTTAGAGCCACTTCAAAAATAAAATAGATGTTTAAAAATATTTTTAAAAAAAAAAAAATTATAATAACTGGACATACTGGATTCAAAGGATCTTGGTTAGCATTATGGTTAGTTAAACTAAATGCAAAAGTAGTTGGTATTTCTAATAAAATTCCAACTAATCCATCTCATTATAAACTTTTAAAATTAGATAAAAGAATCAAAAATTACAAATTAGATTTGATTGATATATCTAATCTTAAAAGAATTATTAAAATAGAGAAACCTGATTTTATTTTTCACTTAGCGGGACAATCATTAGTAAAAAAATCATTTAATAATCCAAAATTTACTTTTGATACAAATACTATTGGTACGTTAAATGTATTGGAATGTTTAAGGGAATTTAAAAAACGATGTATTGTAATTCTTATCACTAGTGACAAAGTTTATAAAAATTTAGAAATTAAAAAGGGTTATAAAGAAAATGATCTTTTAGGTGGAAGTGATCCGTATAGTGCTTCAAAAGCAGCAGCAGAGTTAGTAATACAATCTTATATAAAATCTTTTTTTTCAAAAAAAAATAATAAAATATTTATTTCAACAGCTAGAGCGGGAAATGTCATTGGTGGAGGTGATTGGTCTGTAGATAGATTAATTCCGGATTGTGTAAAATCTTGGTCTAAAAATAAATCTGTAATAATAAGAAACCCTTTATCAACCAGACCATGGCAGCATGTTCTCGAAGCTATAAATGGTTATTTAACTTTAGCTCAAAAACTCAGTCAAAATAAAAAACTTCATGGAGAGGCTTTTAATTTTGGTCCAAAAAAAAATAGTGATTTTGATGTTATTACAGTGATTAAGTTTATGAAAAAATCCTGGGGAAAAATTAGCTGGGTTAAAAACAAAAATAGAAATAAAAACCATAAAGAGTCAAAATTATTAAAATTAAATTCATTAAAAGCAAATAAAAATTTAAATTGGAAGTGCGTTCTTTCTTTTTCAGAGACTATTAATTTAGTAGCAGATTGGTATAAAGAATTTTACACAAATAAAAGAATTATTAGTTTTAAACAATTAAAATTTTATGAAGAAAAAATTAAAAAAAAAATATAAAGTTGTAATTTTAGCAGGTGGTTTTGGTACAAGATTGTCTGAACATACCAAAACAATTCCAAAACCAATGATTAAAATTAAAAATCAGCCGATCATATCTCATATTATTAAATGTTATTCAAAATTTGGCTTTGAAGATTTTATAATTGCTTTAGGCTACAAAGGTCATGTTATAAAAAATTTTTTTTCCAAAAAAAAATTAAATGTAAATATAAAATTAATTAATACAGGCGTAAATACAATGACTGGTGGTAGACTAAAAAGATTAAAGAAATACATTGGAAGTGAAACTTTTTTGTTAACTTATGGAGATGGAGTTTCGAATGTTAATTTAAGAAAATTGATTTCTTTTCATAAAAAAAATAAAAATTCCGTTACCTTGACTGCTGTAAGACCACCAGCAAGATTTGGAGGAATTAAAATTAATGGTCAAAAAGTAAAATATTTTAAGGAAAAATCGAAATTAGATGAAGGTTGGATTAATGGAGGTTTTTTTGTTATGGAGCCAGAAATTTTAAAATATATTAAAAATGATCAAACCGTACTTGAGAGGTATCCTTTAGAAAAAATTTGTGAAATCAAAAAACTCGGTGCATTTAAACATTATGGTTTTTGGCAATGTATGGATACTTTAAGAGATAAAAAACTGCTTGAGGAAAATATTCATAGATTAAATAGCAGATGAAAAAAAAAATTTTAGTTGCTGGAGGCACTGGTTTTCTGGGTCATCATCTCCTTAAGAAACTAGGTAATTTAAATTATTCTCTTTACTCCATATCTACAAAAAAACCAAAAAAAGACAGAAAGGTAAAAAAAGTAAATTATCTTATTTGTGATGTTTATAAAAAAAATAAGCTAAAAAAAATATTGAAATACCAGTATGATTATATTGTAAATTTTAGTGGTTATGTGGATCATAGTGATAAAAAAAAAAACACTTCAAAGCCATTATTACGGATGTAAAAATTTAATTGATTTTTTTAAAGATAAAAAAATAATTAATTTTATTCAAATAGGAAGTAGTATGGAATATGGAACTAACAAATCACCCCATAAAGAATTATTTAGATGTAGACCAAAGGGAAACTATGGAATCTCAAAATATAAAGCTACCAAATATATAAAAAAGATTGGAAGTAATATAAAATTTCCATATACAGTTTTTAGGCTTTACCAAGTTTATGGACCTAACCAGTCAAAAAATAGATTAATTCCAATTGTAATTGACTCATGTTTAAAAAATAAAAATTTTGGTTGCACAGTGGGGAGTCAAATAAGAGATTTTTTATATGTGGATGATTTATGTAGATTAATAATAAGATGTATTCAAAAAAAACCTAAAAATAAAATTTATAACGTAGGAGCTGGAAATAAAATTAAAGTAAAATTTTTAATTAATCTTATTAAAGAGATAGTTGGTTTTGGAAATCCAATATATGGTAAAATAAAAATGAGAAAAGATGAAGTTAAAAATAATTATCCAGATATTAGAAAAGTCAAAAGAGATTATTTATGGAAACCTGAATATGATATCAAAAAAGGTCTAGAAAAAACAATTAAATTCTATAAAAAAGAAATGAGCTAAAATCGAGTAATTAATAAATTTTTATTTTAATCTAAGTTTTTATAAAAAGGATTGTGATACCTTTTATTATAATCAACATGATTAAAATCATGATGAATAAAAAATCTTTTTCCTAAAAAACTCCATTTTTTCCAATACATTGACATTGTTTCAGATAGTTCAGGAATTTTTTCAATTTTTGATTTATTAGTTAAATTGAAATCATTTATTGCACCAAGTTCACCTGTCATGGCTGATGAAAAATTTAAATCATCAAAGTATAAAAAAACTTTAGGTAGTTTGTTTTGTTGATTTAAAATTTTTAAAGACTCTTGCGTAGAAAAAAAATAATCCGCATCATTAAATAAGGTTGCTATTGGCGCAAAATCCTGATTTTTAATAAATTCAGGCACTGTCTTATTAAAATTACCATATATAACTTTACTTCTTTTTAAATTGTTAGTTAGATTACTTTTTGAAAATTTCATCTCTCCCTCTGAAAATTGATAAATTCGATCTTTATAATCTTTAGGTGGAGGTAATCCTTCTCCACCTTCAAATCCGTAGATTTCTATTTGAATATCGAAAAGCTTTTCTACTTCATTAGTATAGTGCTCAAGATCAAGCAATCCCTCACACTCCCAACACCCAAATTCAATAACAGAAATTTTTTTATATTTAAGTTGTGATGCAAGACTTGCAGATAAGAAAAGACCTAGAGCATAGTGTGGTCTTGGCAATATACCTTTGAGAATAAGGTTAAAAAAATTTTTTTCGTTAATATTAAATTTATAAAAAAGATATTTAAGTCTATTTAATATTGTAAAGTATTTTTTACTCGAATTTGATAACATTATATGTACTTCCGCTTTAAAAGGTTTAATTTTTGATTAATGTTAAAAAATGACTCAACAAAAAGCGCAGAGTTTACATAATTGATAGGTGTACCTATTGTATTTCTTGATAAAAAGTCTCTTTGTTCAAAATTTCTATAGTAATTTTTATATTTAGTTTTAACAATTTTAATTATATCAGATTTATTTTTTACTAATTTTGATTTCATTATCAATTTTAATATATCCTCACCTTTTTTTTCTTTTCTTACTCTTGCAGTAAATACTGCATAATTATCTATTTTTTTAATTTGAGCCCTATCAAAATTTTGATCAAAATTTTCAGAGTATGCTAGGCGTTTTCTTGTTATTTTTTTTGCTATCACCATAGCATGTTCACTTACTATAGGTCTTGGTTTTATATTTATTTTAGAATTATCTATAATTAAATTCTCTACCCCACAATAAGTTGTAATATAAATTTCATCAAATAATAATTTGTTAATTAAAACTTTTTTATTTTTAATAACAATATTTTTTATAAATTTTTTCACAAATTTAATTTTTTGGTCTTGAGAAACTTTTTCATATAAAGAATTAAGGTTATAATCATAGTTTTTCTTTGCTAAATATCCTAAAGGTTTAAAGCTGTTTACATTTCTCTTAACTTTTGTTTTAAATTTTTTTTTTAAAAATTCATTTATTAAAGGAATATTTCTCTCTTCAAATTTTGTGTCTGGAACAATCACATTAGTTTGAGTACTTATATGGTGATTCTCAAATTTATAGTATGCCCAAGCACCACCAATTTTTTTATTAGTATCAAATATTGTAATTTGATGTCCAGCGTTTCTAAGGTGATTTGCTATAATAAGAATTATTGGTGAAGTACCTATTAGAGCTATTTTTTTTTTTTTCAAAATATACCTTTATTTTTTTTTTCTACTTCTAAAGTAAAGAACTCAAAATACTCTTTAGTATTGTTATAAGTTTTTGAAATTTTTTCGCAATATTTAATTTTAAATTTTTCTTTTGGAAAATTTTTTTTTAATTCATCTTCTGAAACAAATCTAAAGAAACCTTCATTACCAAAATATGGAGAACTTTTTCTTTTAAATGAATTTAGAGTACTTTTGTCAAATCTATCTTTTTCTTTAATCCAACTTGTAGACTTTTTGCTTGGAGTATACGAAAAGTATATTCCTTTTTTCCTCAATTTTTTATAAACTTTATCGATCAACATTTTATTTTGTTTGAAGTTTAAATTATATGAACTGAACACGTCAATTATCAAATCATAACTATCTTCTAGCTTATCTAAATCCAACATATTTAAACAAAAAAATTTAAGATCTTTTTTATAATTTGAATATTTTTTTTTACACAGGTCTATGGCAATTTCACTAAAATCTATAGCTGTAAGACTCATGTTGTGATGAAGGATTGCAGGTACGTTTGCACCAGATCCACATCCTAGTTCCAAAACTTTTATTTTTTTTTTATTATTGTAATTTCTTCCCAGGAATCTACAAAGCTCTTCATTAGGAAAATTTCTTTGACTTTTTAAATTTTTTTTAAAGGTATTTTGCCAGAAAGTTTTATTTTTCATATTTCTAAATTCGTATTATATGATTGTTAATTATATTTGAACAAAAACCTTTCTTGAAAAAAGATATATTATAATCTTTATTAGACGTATTTTCTGAAATATCTGGAAAATATTTGCCAAGAAAATACCATTTAATTTTTCTTAATTGAAACTCTTTAATTGCAGCTTCCTGAATATAGTGACTTAAAAATTTTTGTTTTGCTAAGTTATTATATACTCCAACTGAATAAATAGCTTCATCAGTACTTATATCATAAAAAGAACCAGCAATAATATTATTATTATGGATATAAAATAAAAATAATGCTTTTTTATCGCATAAATTTTCAAATTGTTTATCCCAGCTTTGGTCACTTCTTGTTTGTTTTTTTGCCTCATTTAAATGTAAATTTTTAAAATCTAGCCAAATTTTTTTATCATAATGTTTATTGTCAAAAACAAGAATTTTATCAACAATTTTTTTATTTAAAATATTTAAATAAGATTTTCTAAAATTTTTTCTTATTTCAGATAATGAATTTTGTAAATTTAAATATAAATGATGATTATCTATTATTTCAAATTTATTTTTATCATTATAAAATAAATAATTTTTTTTAGAATCAGGACCATGATCAGCTAGATCAATTTTTTCAATTTCAAAATAATTTTTCAACCTAATAAAAAAATTGATTAAATCATTTATGATTTTTTTTTGTAAAGTAAGATCTATTTCTTCTTTAAATATTGGAAGATATAAATTTTTATCAAAATAATAAATTAACTTATCTTTTTTAAAATAAAATGCTGGAACAAGAGCCACAGGTTCATTTTCATTATAAACAATTAAGGAAATATCTATTAATTGATCATCAAAATAATCATTATATATTTTTTGATAATCTAAAAAATTCTCTGAAAATATTACACTTTTGAATTTTAAACTGTTGTAAACTTTATTCCATAAATTTGGATTATTTGATCTGAAACAAACTTTGTATTCATTTATATCTGCTATTTTTTCTATATTCTTAAATGTTGAATTAGAATTCATGATAGATATGTAAATTATTAATTATTTAATATTAAAATTAATTTTTAATTTTGTTCAATTTTTGAACATAATAGTCTTAAAGTGTATAATTTCAAACCATTATAATGAGATGCAAAGAAATATAAGTAAATTTTAGTGTTTACATGCACAAATAAAAAAAATTACTAGATTTTCATTAAATTATTCTGCATAAAATACCAATAAATCCTACAACAAACTAACGCCTTAAATTCATGACAAAAAAGTTAAAAAAAATTAAAATTGCTTAATTAAGTTAGATGAAAAAAGTTTTTATAGTTTCAAATGACAAGTTTTATTTAAATAATAATGGTTTTTTTAATTCTAATAAAAACACATATACAATTATTAATAGTATCTCTAGGTTTTGCAAAGTTTATTTAATAGCCCGTAAAACTAAGTTTAGACAAAAATTTTATATGAATTTAAATAATGTTTCATTTTTAGGAATTAAAAAGTTATTTAATAAAACCAACGAGATTCAAAATTCTAAAGTTTTGATTATATCTTTAACACCATTTAACTTTTTTATCTGTTTAATTTTAAAAATATTAGGAGCTAAAAAAAAAAATTTCTATTTATTTTTGAGAAGTGATGGTTTTGAGGAATACAAAATTAAATTTGGAAAATTAGGATACTTAACATACTGGTTAATGCTAACTATTTTAAAAGATGAATTAAATATTTTATCTTGTTCCAGATCTTTAACTGGAAATTTTAAATTCAAATTACTTTTTCCTTCAGAAATAAATGAAAAATGGTTAAGTAAAAGAATTATAAGCAAAAAAAATTATATTAAAATACCAAAACTTTTATACATGGGGCGATTTAGAAAAGAAAAAGGATATTTAAGTCTTATAAATATCTACAAAAAACTAGATTATAAATCACATTTAACAATGATTGGAAATGATGAAAAATATTTAAACAAAAAAGACTACCCAGATAATGTAAATATAAAGGTGCTTGGCCAAGTGACTGATGATAATAGTTTAATAAAATTTTATGACAAATGTGACATTCTAATCCTACCATCTTATATAGAAGCATATCCACAAGTTATTTTGGAAAGTTTATCTAGATTAAAACCCATAATAATTTTTAATGAAATAAAATATTTGAAGAAAACTTTTAAGTTTGGATTGTTTAATTGTGATAGAGATGCAAAAAGCTTAGCACTCACAATAGAAAAAATAATGAAAAATTATCAAAATATACAAAAAAGAATTTTAAAAGAAAAAATTTTTATACAAAAAAGTTTTTTTTCTAATATGAAAAAAATTTTTAAATCTTAGAATGGGAAAAATTTATTTTATTTTATTAAGTTTAGTTAGATCATCTAAGTTTTTTACTCAATTTATATGGGGGATTAAAATAGATACCAAATTACATAACACATTTTGGGATTTAACCACTTTAGTTTTAAAAAAAGAGTTAAGTCAAATTAAACTCAAAAAGAAATATCTAGATATGGGCTGTGGTCAATTCGCCATTCTAGGGCAGTTCTTTAAAAAGGTAAATTCTTCATCAGATGTAACTTCAATTGATATTTATGAAAAATTTGTTGAAAATAGTTTAAATAACTCAAAGCTTAATAAAACTAACATTCAAATTAAGAAATCAAATTTATTTTCAAATATAGATGAAAAGTTTGATTTAATTTCTTTTAATCCTCCTTATGTTCCATCTTCACAAAAAAAAGATGAATTAGAGTTTCCAAATATTCGATATAGCGAGGATGAAGGTCTTAAAACTACTCACGATTTCTTAACTGAATCAAAAAATTATTTAACAGCTGATGGTGAAATTTTACTTGGTATTAATACATTTTATGTTCCCCAAACCCATTGTAATAAATTAATTTCTGAAACTGGATTTAAAATTGTAAAGATTACAAAAATGAAATTTAATACCTCTATAGTGTTTAGATTAAAAGCTATTTAGATATTAAAAAATCTCCTAGCGCAAGATAATCAATTCCAGTTCCTGAAAAACATCTAATCGCCTCAGAAGGTTTATTTACTATAGGTTCACCTTGAACATTAAAAGATGTATTGATGATAATTGCTTGCCCTGTAATTTTTTCAAATTCCTGTATTAATTTATAAAATTTCTTGTTATTTTTTTTTCTAACAATTTGTGGTCTAGCAGTTCCATCTACATGAACAGCAGATGGTAATATTTTTTTATATTTATTTTTAATTTTGAAAGCTAAAATCATAAAATCACTTTCTGGCACATTTCCAAAATAATCTTTATATCTGTAGTCGTTAATGGAAGGGCAGAATGGCCTCCAATTTTCTCTATGTTTTACCTCATCATTAAGTTTTTTTTTCATATTTTTCATAAGTGGATTAGCCAAAATAGATCTATTACCTAATGCACGAGCACCAACTTCAGATCTACCTTGAAACCAACCAATTATTTTGCCTTTAGAAAGTTTTTCAGCTACTATTTTTTCAATATTTATAACTTTCTTAAATTTAATTTTTGACTCTTTTAAATATTTCAAAATTTCATTATTTGAAAAGCTATTTCCATAATAGCAATGCTCCATTTTTGAAAAGTTTCCTTTTTCATTTTTGGCTGATAACATTGCTGCACCTAAAGCTACCCCATTGTCCGAAGCTGCTGGTTGTATATATATTTGTTTAACTTCAGAAAGATTGGCTAAAGCACCATTTAATTTACAATTCATATGAACACCGCCAGCTAGACAAAGATTTGAAATTTTGGAAGTCTTAATTAAATTTTTAACCAACAATTTTACTATTTCTTCTAATCTCCACTGAACATTAAAAGCTAATTTTTTATGATAATTTGATATTTTCTTATTATTAAATAATGGTTTACCAAAAATTTTTATAAATTCCTCAGAAAATCTAGGATTAGTATTTCTATTTCCTCCAAATCTCAACACCGGATTTAAAAAAAAATCTCCAGTTTTCTTGTCATATTTTAAAAATTTATTTAGTTTTGATTGTATTTTTTTAGAGTATTTTCCATACGACGCTAAGGCCATTAACTTACCTTCTTCTGAATTGCTTTTAAAACCAAAATATTCAGTAAAAGTTGAGTAATAACCACCAAGAGTATTAGGTAATTCAAATCTTTTTATACATTTTATATTTTTACCTTTTCCTATATAAAAACCACCAGTAAACTCCTCACCTAAACCATCTAGTATAAGAATACTACTTTTTTTAAAACCTGATGAATAAAAAGTACTGGCTGCATGACTTAGATGGTGTTTATAATAAAAAATCTTCTTATTAAATTTTTGTCCTTTTTTTGCAAATTCCCATTTAAGTTCATTTAATATTTTGTCTGGGTCGTAACCTAATCTAATCCTTTCTTCTAAATTTAAGTTGTAATTATTTCCAAGAGAACTGTATTTTGAATACATTTTTTTCATTTTTTTTGGAACAACATGAAATTGATGAGGACAGTCCCACCCAAATGAAATATCTTTAATTTTATCGATTGTAATTTTCGCTTTTTTTAAACAATAAAAAATAGAATTTATAGGTAAGGCAAAGGGGGCATTTTTAATCCTTGTAAACCTTTCTTCCTCAGCAAAAGCAATTATCTTTTTTTTTTTTAATAAGGCAGCAGACGGATTTGTCCCAACACCACCAAAAATTCCTAAGTAATAACTCACTTGGTTTTAATATATTATAAAATGCAAAGTATCAATTTTTTTATATTTTTCAAGTTCAAATAAATAATAA
>MDTB01200700.1_pt1 | contig 24503 bp, 21 predicted proteins | sample 811161 | NCBI WGS metagenome assembly MDTB01 (sample SAMN05326650, study PRJNA326480) | marine metagenome | isolation source: seawater | place: Mediterranean Sea | collected 2009
AATATAATCATTACTTCTGGAGCTGAAATTCGACTTTCTTTTAATTTAATATCAGAACCTATTTTTATTTTTAGTTACGGATGGGCGCAAGATACGGAAAACTGGTTTGGCGATCCTCATATACCAGAGCCATATTTGCAACTCTCCTTGGTTAACCCTTTTTAGTATTGTTTTAAAACCTTAAAAATCTGATAGAAACTGAGAAATATGTTCCATCCTTATGAAAGACTGGCTCTGCAGCTATCCATAGGGCTGGTTCTGTTTCAGTAATTTTTTCCCCTTCGTCATCTTTTTCTCCAGTATCTTTTCTCCATTGCCAGGGACCATGAAGAGTTGTATAAATGTGGTTAATTGAAAAAACGATATCCATCTTAGAATTTATCTGGATTGCGAGATTTCCATTGATAGATGGATCAGAAAAAATTGAAGAAACAAAATGATCCGCATCATCGCGTCGAAAAGGGAAAAGTGCTGGCAGCGTCAAAGATGTAGAACCTGTAATTCCAAATCTGGAAAAAATCGTATATCTGAGGTCAGAACCAACTCCTATAAAATTATTTCTATTTTCACGAGAATCTTGAATTGATCCAAGTAAAATATTAAAGCTTCCAGAAAAACGGCTAGAAGGGGATATCCAAAATTTCCCACCGAGTTGATATTTTATATTTTCTAAATAAGTGAATTGAATATCGGCAACTTCTGCTGGATACTTTAGTTCATAGGCCCGATGCCCTGTCCTTATAGGTCGCCATTTTCTAACTACTCTAGCCTGACTGGCATCTGGTCCGACTTCAGTTATACGCAGAAGCCCCCTTGTTTTTCCTGGTAAACTAATGGTTTTGCCTTTATATATTTTTGTTCTGTTTTTTGAACTAACTTCAAACATAGCTCCTTTTTTGAGCCCTAGGTTTTCCCCAGAAAGTATACTTACATAAGCTCCATTTACTTCTATAATTTCACTAGTGATCATATACAATCGTTTTAATCTGGTACGTGTTTGTCTCGAAATTTGACTTAGAACCTGGCTTAATGACTGAGCTCTATTCCCACCTGTGTGACTTGCATTTAAATTAAAAGATTTTTCTGATTTTCCTGATTCAAGATTAATTATTTTCACACTTCCTCTAAATTCGGTATGTATGTTATTTTCTAATTCTAAACTGTCAGGTTTCCTCACTTGCTCGATTGCTTCAGTTATTAATGTTTTTGCTAACCAGGAAAAAAATGTTTCATCTTTATCATCCTCATCTTCTTCATAATCATCTTTTTCTTTAGGTACTCCTTTTTGATTAAAGTGAATGATGTTAAGTATGAGAGCTTCATCTGCAGAGGCCATATTCCCAATCTCTACAATGTTTTCATCATTAACTATACCAGACAATTGGAATTTTTGTTCTTCTAATATTTCGTCTATAAGGTTTCGATCGATTATTTCAAATCTTCCTACGGATGTAGCTTGAGATGAAATGACGGTTAATACTTGATTGGCTATTATTTTATAATTGCTTAAGTCAGAGGGTAAAATAATTAAAGATTTTTTTTCTAGTGTAATATCTTTATCTAATTCTTGACACTCTGCACATATGATGAGTAGAAAAAATATTTTTAGAAAATTATTTTTTATTTTTATATAGCCCAACTCAAATGATCCTTATATGATATAGTAATAAAGTAAGAAGGTGGTTTATTGTTGTTTTGCATTGTCCATGCAAAGCCAGCAATGAGTCCTAAATGTTTAGAAAAACTCCATTCGAGCTCATTTAATAATTCCAGCCTTGATAGCTCGGTAATATCATTAATTTTACTGATTTGGTAAAAATAATCAACTTCAACTTTTGTTGATATAGACCAGAATTTTTTATCGAAGGAAATAGCTGATCGCGCGTATGTTGTTTTTTGTTCAGTATTTAAATAATCCGAATTATCAAAAGCAAGACCCGCTTCAATTGTAGTATTCCTGAATGTGCTTTCATTTATAATTACACCTAATCCTTGATTGAGGTGATATCGAAGATTAACCCCTAGAATTGAATTTTTTTCATAGTACAAAGTATTAAATGAGTATAATGAACGAAAAGAAAGAAAACGTTGGCTCGATTTATACCTAAGCTTTAATTCTGTATTGTATTTATATAGATGACTAAATATTCGCACATCTTTAAAGGTGGACAATGTTGTTCTTTTTAATCTAGCATATCCTGCGATACCTAATTGCGAATTTTCTGATGAGACTAACCCCATCCTAAAATATTGTTTCCACTCTAGATTATCTTTTATTGTGTCATGCCCTATTGCAATAGATATGAAAAAAAATATTATTAAATAATTTTTCAATATTTAATTTTCTTGCCACTTTGCATAAGTATTATCGATGCTAATGTGAAAACAACAGTGAGGATAATAGCCATAATTATGCTGACTTCAACTCTGGAATCACTAACACCAAGAATAGTATGGCGGATACCGTTGATCATATAATAAATAGGATTGATAAAACTTAAATTTTGTGCCCAACTTGGTAACATTTGTATTGAATAAAAAATCCCTCCAAGAAAACTAAGAGGTGTTAAGAAAAAATTTTGCATCATTGCTAATTGATCCCAGCTTTCAGCTAATTGGCCGAATAGTAGGCCCATACTTGAAAATGCCCAAGAAACAAGAAAGATAAAAATGAGTGTCCCAAATAAATCATTTACTGGCATACCTATAAGCATAACGCCGAGTAATAATACCAACACACCATTAACCATTCCACGAACAGCTCCTCCGATTATATAAGCTAAAGCTATTTCTAATCCTGATAGTGGTGCAGTTAATAGGTCTGGGAGTTGTTGTAATAGCTTCATCTGAAGCATAGATGATGCGGTGTTGGACGTAGCATTAGTTAGTGTGTTCATCATAATTAATCCTGGTAGAATAAACATAGTATAAGGGACACCTTGTATCTCCGAAATACGTTGTTCCAAGGTGAATCCAAAAATAGCGATATACAATGCTGTGGTAATTAACCCTGGTAATACTGTTTGTCGATAAACTGCGAAAAACCTGCCAACTTCTCTTTTAATTAAAGTACTAAGTCCTATCCAATTCATTCATTAATGCCTTTACCTGTTAAATTCAAAAACACATCTTCTAAAGAAGATTTATTTGATTTAATGCTTTGAATATGATGACCTGATTTTGATAAAATACGAATGATTTTTGGTAATTCTTCATCAGGGTTTTTTACAGAAAAATGCAACCTTTTTTTAGTTTTTGTATACGTGTATTTTTCTAAATCTTTTTTATTGAGTCCATTTATACTATCTAAAACAACTGAAATTCCAGCTTTTCCTAATTCTCTAGTTAGTTGTTTTGGAGACCCTTTTTTTAAAATTTTACCGCTATCAATAATTGCTACATTTTCACATAATAATTCAGCTTCTTCAATATAGTGTGTAGTTAGGAGAATGGTCTTCCCTAGTGAGTGTAAATTTTGTAAGTATTTCCAAAGATCTCTGCGAAGCTCAACATCTACGCCAGCAGTAGGCTCATCAAGAATGATAATATCAGGGTCATGAACTAATGCTTTTGCGATTTGGAATCGTCTTTTCATCCCACCTGACAATTGTCGTAATCTAGAGTGACGTTTTTTATTAAGTCCCAGCCTGTCAAGAAGGCTATCTATCACTGGTTTGGCTTCTTTCTTTTTTATTCCATAATACCCAGCTTGAAAAAACAATAATTTTTCAATTGGGAAAAACCAATCAACAGAAAACTCTTGTGCCGCTATTCCAATTTTGGATCTAGTAAATCGAAAATCATTTATTGTATCTTTTCCAAAAACTTTCGTAAAACCATTTTCACGAAAAACTAATCCTGTTAAAATATTAATTGTGGTGGTTTTACCAGCTCCATTTGGACCTAGCAAACCAAAAAATTCACCTTTTTTAATTGTTATATCAACACCATTAAGAGCATGAATGTTCCCATAGGATTTGGTTAATCCTTTGATTTCAATGGCTGGTGTGTTCATTTTATTTAATTAAATCCAATGTGTTGTTCAAACGGAGAAGGGAAGTCAAATCCTTCTGCGCCAGGGAAATGAGCGATAGACACAATAAAAACCCAAGGAATTAATATTGTTGCTTCAATTTTTTTTGTATTTTTGTTTTTCTTTTCTGAAAAATTTGGAACTTCAAATCCTGGATGATGGATCCACATCCCATTTTCATCATAACCCTTAACATGAACAAAAATTTTATCTTGATCTATGCCAATTTTTTTAAGGGGTTCATGGTTATCTAGTACTAGTAGGATTAAATCTCCAACTACTTCTTCTATTTTCATCATTTTAGTTATTAACTTTTAATTAGATATGAATTTATAGATAGAACCCATATAATCCACTATATAGAGTTCTCCAGAATTGTCTTCTCCAAATGATGCAATTGTAATAGGAAGACTTTTGCTTTTATCTTTTAATTCTGTTCGAAGATTTTTGAAAGCGGCTATATTATTTTTGAATTTTTTAAATGCCCAAATTCGTCCAGTGCAATAATCTCCAAAAATATATGCCCCGTAAAGTGATTCATGTTTTTTCCCTCTGTAAACATATCCTCCTGTTATGGAACATCCAGAAGTTTCTTGATCCCCCATATTAATTAATTTCCTTATGTAAGAAACATTATTTGGATATTCATATATAGGCTGTTTTAATTTGGTTGTATCACAAAAATCTTCTTCATCATGACAATGTTTCCCTTCCATAATATTCCAGCCAAAATTCGCACCTTTAGAATTAGTCCAATTATTCCAGTTAACTTCTTCCCAAGATTCTTGACTAATATCTGCAATTATTAAATCGTTAGTAACCTTATCAAATGAAAACCTCCAAGGATTTTTAAGTCCATAACAAAATATTTCGGGCCTCTTATAATACTCTCCCACAAATGGGTTGTCTGCGGGTATGGAATACGGGTCATTATTTATATTAATTCTTATGATTGAACCGTATAGGTTTGTGAGGTCTTGGGCATTGTTAATATTAGCACTTATTTGATCAGATGACCCAAATGCTATATATAAAAAACCATCTTTTGGACCAAATGCTAAATGCCCACCAATATTTATTCCATTTGGCTGTGCAATCTCCATAATTACTTTTTCAGAATTTTTATTTGCAAAATCTCTATTTTTATTAGCAGAAAATCTAGAAATAACGGATGTGTCTTTTTTATTTATGTAATGTAAAAAAAAGAAACCATTTTTTTTATAGTTAGGGTGGAATGCAAATCCAAGAGCACCTTCTTTACTACCAGGATTTAGTGTCCCATGAACTCGGTCTGTGATATCTAAAAAAGGGTTTTTAAGATTTTCACCGTTTTTAATTACATGTATTAATCCTCTTTGATTTAAAACAAATAGTCGGTCCTTATCAGATGGGGGTTGAGTAATATATATTGATTTTTCTGGAACTGTTGCAATTTTTATAAGTGCTAATTCCTCTCCGTAGATTAATTTTGTAAATATTAAAATTGTAAAAATAATTTTTTTCAACTTATTTTTTTATAATTTTTAAAAAATCTTTTTCGCTTAGTATTGTAATTTTTAACTCCTGGGCTTTTTTAAGCTTTGAACCTGCGCCTAGGCCTGCAACTAAATAATCTGTTTTTTTACTTATCGTATTGGAAGTAATTCCTCCAAGGTCATTGATAATTTCTTTGCCTTGGTTTCTTTTTATTGTATTTAAAGATCCAGTGAAGACAAATATTTTATTTGATAAAAATTCTTTTTTAGGTTTATCATTTGTTTTTATTAATAGGTGTTTATCAATACAATTTTTTATTAACTGTTTGGTTGACTTGTTTGATATAAAGTGAATTGTTTCTTTAGCGACAATTGGCCCAACTCCATTTATAGATTCTAATTCCGTTAGAGATGTATTTAAAAACTTGTCTACATTACCTGAAAAATGCCCATCATATAATTTTGCAACATATTCTCCTACATTTCTTATACCTAAGCCATAAATAAATTTTGAGAATGTTGTTGTTTTGGACTGTTCAATGGCTTTTATCAAATTTTCTGCTGATTTTGATCCTAATCCTTCTAAATTAGCTAATTTATTTTTATTTAATAAAAAAATATCAGTAATGGATTTGAAATAACCTTTATCTACTAAAAGATCTATAATTTTTTCTCCCAGTCCTTCTATATCTAAGGCCAGTTTAGATGCAAAATGTTGAATTCTTCTTTTCAATTGTTTTGGGCATTCAATATTACCACAACGCCAGATAGCTTCATTTATTGCTTTATGTGTGTCTTTACTGCAGATTGGACATTGGTTTGGGAATTTAAATCGGATAGAATTTTTGGGACGTTTTTCCGTTACTACTTTTTGAACTTTGGGAATGACGTCCCCCGCTCTTTCTATTAAAACTGTATCGCCAATTCTTATATCTTTACGTTCAATCTCATCTTGATTATGTAGCGTTGCTCTTTTTACAGTTACGCCAGATACCGTTACTGGTTTAAGATGTGCAACGGGAGTAAGTGCCCCAGTTCTACCAACCTGTATTTTGATTGTTTGTACAATAGTAGTTGCTTGTTGTGCTTTAAATTTTCCAGCAATTGCCCACCTTGGCGAACGACTTCTTGTACCTAAAAGTTCTCGTTGGGAATAATTGTTTATTTTAAATACAGTGCCATCAATTTCATAAGGTAAGCGATTCCTTATTTTTTCAAGTTTTTTTTGATATCTTATAATTTCTAAATCTTCTGTTAAAGGTTTTATAAGAGGGTTTACTGGTAATCCCCATAACTTTAATGTTTTTAATAATGATAGATGATTTTTGAATACATAACCTTTTAAAACACCTATTTCATAACAAAATATAGATAAGGGCCTTGATGCTGTTATAGTTGGATCAAGTTGTCTTAAACTGCCAGCTGCAGCATTTCTAGGATTGGCAAAAGTTTGTTTTCCATGTTTTATTTGACTTTTATTGAGTTCTATGAAATGTTTTTTTTCTATAAATACTTCACCACGAATTTCAATCAATGATGGCGGTTTTTTTTCTACATTTCTGAGTTTTAAGGGAATCGATTGTATAGTTCGAAGATTATGTGTGATATCTTCACCAATAAACCCATCTCCTCTTGTTGAACCGTGAAGTAGTAAGCCATCAGAATATACAAGTTCTACTCCGAGTCCATCTAATTTTGGCTCAGCTACATAGGTAACGGAATTAATTTGCAATCTTTTTTTTATTCGGCTATGAAATGCAGATAATTCATCTATGTTCATAGCATTTGATAATGAAAGCATGGGAGTTCTGTGTTTTATAGTACCAAAATCTGTAATAGGCTTGCTTCCTACACGTTGTGTCGGAGAATAAGAAGATTTATGTTCTGGATATTTATTTTCTAATATTTCTAATTTTTTAAATAGATGATCAAATTCTCCATCTGAAATGATAGGGTTATTTAAAACATAGTATTGGTGATTATGCTCATTTATTTTTTCAATAAGATGTTCAATCTTTTTTTTTATGTTCATTTATTTAAACGAGACTGCTGTTTATAGTATTGAATAGGGTCTACTAATAATTTTTTTACAGGTGCTAGGTTGCCGTTATCATCAATAGGAGAGCCATGCAAACCATTTTGTGTTTTCATTATGAAATAATATTCTAAATGAGTACCAGGGAAGGTTTTAGGGTCATAGTGAAAGCGGAATAGTCCATGCTCATTGTTAATTTTAAATTCTCTGTAGTAGTCCATAAAATTTGTTTTGAAAAATAATGAGGCTGATAAAATAGAATCTTGAGGTATGTCTGTAATAAAATCAATATTGTGTTTTCTATTTTTGAAAAGAGGTCTCGGCGGAGAATGATATAGACGTTGATTTTTATAAAGACCAGGATTAGTATCACGCACCTGTTTTTCAATTTGGCCTAAAGTAATTATTGGCAATAGAAAAGTGATGAAAATAATTATGTATTTTTTAATCATAAAATATTTGGATTGGTTAATTACAGTTCTATTTTTATGTTTTTAATATGTTTACTTAATCGAATTATAGTAAGTTTAGCTCTAATTTATCTGTTTTGTATAGATAAACAGTTCTTTCTCCATTGAGCTTCAGTATGTGAATTATTAATAAAATAATTTTTTGAACAATCAAGATTTGATTTTGCTATCACTGGTAAAAAGTTTTTTTCAAAGTGTATAATTACAATAGATTTTGTGAATTTTATTTTCGAAATATTAGCTAATTGATTAATAACTAAAAAAGCGTCTACCATCGCATCGTTAATTTTATCAACTTTTGTTTTGATTTCTATCTGAAAAACCATATCCTCTTGTTCTTTATAAAAATAATGTCCAAGTAATATTGATATGGAATTTTCTGTTTTAAAATAGTTGTTTAACATAATAACTATTTGTTTTTCACCATAATTGTTGATTCTACAGAATAATATCTGCATTGAAATAAGAAAGATTAAATAACCTCTTGTCATTTTAAATATTGTTTATTGTATTTATCTAAATATTTCATAACTAAAATTACTTAAATAAATTATATTTTGCGCTGTTGCACAAGCACCTACAAAATTGGTACTTTTGGTTGTTAAAGGATAGGTATTATGCATAAACACGTATTAACATATCTTATTTTACTAGCAACTGTATTTGCTATTGGTTCACCTCGTTCATCTATTACTCGTACTGGTTATGGTTTTATCGATTATTCAAATCGCGTTATTGTATCAAGGGGGACTGCCTCTATTATTTCTAAAGAAAGCTCACGGAATGATTATAAAATTATAGAGAAAAATTTAAAAATCCCTAAGGGTGAGGCGAGAACTCGCGCTAGAGAGAATCTATTGGATCTTATTAAGATTGTAAATTTTGATGGTAGAACTGTTGGTGAAATGATGGTTGAAGATCCTTTGACACAAAGTAGGATTGAGACATTAGTGGGCAGCGCATATCAGCAAGGTGAGATTGAATACTTGGAAAGACAAGAAGTGGCAATCGCACTAGCAGTGAAAATGTCTGGTCTCGCTGAGGTTCTTGTTGATGCTAGTGGACATATGAATGAAATCTTAACACAGCCTACATACCTTATGACACGGAATGCTACTCCAAAATCTGAGCGAATATCCGGAATAATTATTGACGCTAGAAATATTTATCATATTCCTGCAATGGTTCCAAAAGTATTTAACGAAGAGGATAAATTAATATACGGGCCACGCCATTATACTAGATCTAGATCTATTAATAGAGGGCCTATGGGGTATGCTCATAATATAGATGATGGAAATGTTAAAAGACGCGTTGGGTCAAACCCAATCATAGTTGAGGCGCTAAATAGTGAAGATAGCACTAATTTGACTATATCAAAGGTTGATTCTGAAAGGCTCAGAGATGTTGAAAAAAGGTTTGGTTTGCTTACAAATTGTAAAGTTCTTGTTTTATTAAAATAATTTGAGATTTAATTGTTAATTATTTATAAAAATTATTTAATATGAGAATCATATATAAATCATATTATAAAAAAGGTCATCTTATTTATTAGTTGGCCTTTTTTTAATTTAATTATAATGCAATTTGTTAATTACTACATATGAATAAAGCTGTTTTGGTACTCAAAGATGGTACAGTTTTTGAAGGAGAGCTTATTGGAAGTGAAGGTGATACTATTGGTGAAGTTTGTTTTAATACTGGGATGTCAGGCTATCAAGAAATTTTAACGGACCCATCTTATTGTAGTCAGATTGTAGTGATGAGTTCGCCGCATATTGGTAATTACGGTATTAATAAAAATGATGTTGAATCTGAAAAAGTGCAAGTATCAGGATTTGTAATAAAAGAAGAAACATTAACACCTTCAAATTGGAGATCCGATGAATCTATAGGTGAGTATTTAAAAAATAATAATATTACGGGGATTAAAGGTGTTGATACACGGGCACTTGTTTCTCATATACGAGATCACGGTGCAATGAATGGCATAATATCTAGCAATGACTATAATACAAATTCATTATTAAAAAAATTAGACAATTCCTTATCAATGTCAGGGTTAGATTTGGCAAAAAAAGTCACATGCGTAAAACCTTATTTTTACTCAAAAGCTAACAATGGGAAATATAGAGTTGCCGCCATTGACTTTGGAATAAAAAAAAATATACTACGGTTATTAGAATCATGCGGTTGTGATATTACAGTTTTTCCTGCAAACGTTACATGTAAAGATATATTGGACAGCCAACCTGATGGAATTTTTCTTTCTAATGGCCCAGGAGACCCATCAGCCGTAACATATGGGATCAAAACTGTTAAATCCCTTCTAGGTAATATTCCGATTTTTGGTATTTGCTTAGGGCATCAACTTTTAGCACTTGCGTTAGGAGGTAGCACTTTTAAATTAAAATTTGGTCATCGTGGTATAAATCATCCTGTAAAAAATCTTTCTAATAATAAAGTAGAAATAACTAGCCAAAATCATGGGTTTGCTGTAGAAATTGATTCTTTACCTAAAAACACTTTTCCAACTCATATTAATCTAAATGATAATACTTTAGCTGGAATATCTTGTCCAGAATTATTGGCATTTTCAGTTCAATTTCATCCAGAATCTAGTCCTGGTCCCCATGATAGTAGATATTTATTTGAAAATTTTATTAGAATAATGGACAATGCCAAAAAGAACTGATATTAAATCTATTCTTATTATAGGTGCTGGACCCATTATAATAGGTCAGGCTTGTGAGTTTGATTATTCTGGCACTCAAGCCATAAGGGCTTTAAAAGAAGATGGTTATAGAGTAATATTGGTTAATTCTAATCCAGCCACTATTATGACAGACCCAGATTTAGCTGATGCGACATACATAGAGCCACTAACTTTAGAATTTTTAGAATTAATTATTGATAAAGAAAGACCAGATGCAATTTTACCAACAGTTGGTGGACAAACAGGATTAAATTTAGCGATTGAGTTACATAAAACTGGAGTTTTGAAAAAATATAAAGTCAAGTTAATCGGTGCTCAAGTTGAAGCTATTGAAAAAGCTGAAGATAGAGAAAAATTCAAACAAGAAATGGATCGAGTTGGGATAGAGACTGCAAAAGGAGGGTTTGTAGATTCTTTTTTAGCAGCTGAATCCTTATTATCTAAAATTGAATTTCCTGTTATTATAAGACCTTCCTTTACTTTGGGTGGCACAGGAGGTTCAGTTGCTTATAATTATGAAGAATTTCAAAGTTTGGTAGAGCGAGGACTTGATGCTAGTCCTATTACTGAAGTTTTAATCGAAGAGTCTTTATTAGGTTGGAAAGAATATGAATTAGAGGTTATTAGAGACAAGGCTGATAATGTTATAATAGTTTGTTCAATTGAGAATATTGATCCAATGGGAGTTCATACAGGCGATTCAGTTACTGTAGCTCCAGCGATGACATTATCGGATAAAGAGTTTCAACTGATGAGGAATTGGAGTATCCTTTGTTTACGTACAATAGGAGTGGAGACTGGTGGCTCTAATGTTCAATTTGCTGTGAATCCGAAAAATGGTAGATGTATTATAATTGAAATGAATCCGCGTGTTAGTCGTTCATCGGCATTGGCATCCAAAGCAACAGGATTCCCAATTGCTAAAGTTGCTGCAAAGTTAGCATTAGGTTATTCTCTTGATGAGATTCCTAATGATATTACAGGAAAAACTTTAGCAGCTTTTGAGCCTGTTATTGATTATGTCGTTACAAAAATACCTCGTTTTAATTTCGAAAAATTTCCTTCCGCCTCAGGGCATTTAGGAGTTCAGATGCAGAGTGTTGGAGAAGTAATGGCCATTGGCAGGACATTTAGAGAGTCGATACAAAAAGCTTTTAGATCTTTAGAAGTTGGTTTAGATGGATTAGAGCAAAAAAATTTTAGTGAAGGTGATACGGATTTAAAAAGGTCAAAAACTTTAGATTTACAATCATTACGCTATGCAACAAGTTATCGATTATTGAAAATTAGAGAAGTTTTTGCAAAAGGTGAAACAGTAGAAAATATCTACGAATTAACAAAGATTGATCAATGGTTTCTTAATCAAATACAACATTTATCATTTTTCAATAAAAATAATAAGTTAAAAGAACTTAAACAAAATGGTTTCTCAGATGCACAGATTAGTCGCTTATTTGATAAATCAGAATTAGAAATTAGATCAATGAGAAAAAGTAAATCAATAACACCTGTTTTTAAAGTTGTTGATACGTGTGCTGCAGAGTTTGTTGCAAAAACTCCTTATTGTTATTCCACCTATGAAACACATAATGATATAGAGCCATTACAAGGGAAAAAAATTATAATTCTTGGTGGGGGTCCAAATCGTATAGGTCAAGGTATAGAGTTTGACTATTGTTGTGTCCAAGCTGTTTTTGGATTAAAAGATCAGGGATATAAAACCATTATGATTAATTGTAATCCTGAAACTGTAAGTACTGATTTTGATTTAGTAGATCGTCTTTATTTTGAACCTGTTACATTTGAAGACGTTTTAAATATTATTGAATTTGAGAACCCAGACGGTATTTTAGTGCAATTTGGAGGACAGACACCTTTAAAAATAGCGAAAGATTTAAAAAAGGCTGGAGTTAATATTATTGGGACATCTCCCGAAAATATAGATCTTGCAGAAGATAGAGAAAAATTTGGAGCTATTCTTGATGAGCTATTAATTAGATGCCCTCAATATGGAACTGGTCGCACTATTGATGAAGTAATTTCAGTTGCTAGAGATATCGGCTATCCAGTTCTTGCAAGACCTAGTTATGTTTTAGGAGGACGAGCAATGGAAATTGTTTATTCTGAAAAACAATTAATTGATTATATCCTTCGTTCGGCAGAAGTAACTAAAGGACACCCAATATTTATTGATCAATTTCTCGAAGATGCTTATGAGTTTGATGTTGACGCTCTTTCTGATGGGAAAAATGTGCATATAGGTGCAGTGATGCAACATATTGAAGAGGCGGGGATTCACTCAGGTGATTCTGCTTGTGTATTGCCACCATATAGAATTACATCAGATGTTTTGAACCAGATCAATATAATTACAAAAAAAATAGCCATTAAATTAAATGTTATTGGCTTAATTAATATTCAATTTGCTTATAAAAATGAACAAGTTTTTACATTGGAAGTTAATCCAAGAGCAAGCCGCACTATTCCTTTTGTAAGTAAAGCAACAAATACTCCATTAGCTAGAATTGCTGCTCAATTAGCTGTTGGAGTAAGTTTAGATAGTTTTAATTTAAAGCCTTGGGATCAAATTAAACATGTAGCAATTAAAGAAGCAGTATTACCTTTTAATAAGTTTCCAGAAGAATCAATTTTTTTAAGTCCAGAGATGAAATCTACTGGAGAAGTTATGGGTATCTCTGCTTCTTTAGGTGAATCGTTTAGTAAAGCTTCCATTAGTGCTGGTAGTATAATTCCTAAAGAAGGAGTAGCATTTATTTCTGTAAACGATAGAGATAAATTAGAAATTATTCCTATTGCTAGAGATCTTATCGAATTAGGATTTAAGCTTATCGCAACTTTTGGTACTTTTGATGCTTTATCTAAAAATGGTTTAATGGCAGAGAGTATTTTTAAAGTCGGTGAAGGGAGGCCAAATATAGTAGATAAAATAAAAAGCAAAGGTATTAATTTGGTAATTAATACACCGATGGGTGCTAAGTCTAGGTTTGAAGAAGAAGAGATTGGTAAATCTTGTATTAAATATGGGGTTGTAGTTACCACTACTTTATCTGCAGCGAATGCAGTAGTACGGGCAATTAGAGTATCTGGAAAGGATAAAAAAGTGCAATCTATACAAAATTATCATGTTTAAACTTCTTATTTGCATATTGTTGAATAATTACATAGAATTTTTAAGGTAAACACCTTGTTTTAATTATTAGAAATTATTTTCAATGAAAAAAGATATACCAATAGATCCAATGCAAAAAGAAGACGTATCAAATTTAGAAATTGAAAAAGTAATTGATGCTAATAAAGATTTATATGCTAGTCTAAATAACATTCCTGAACTTGAAGCTTTAGAATCAATACATGTTGAAGAAGATAAAGTTGTTGATCATGGAAAAGATTCGCATTTATTTTTAGATCTTTTTAATAAGGTAAGATTGTTTTATAACGAAAATGATTTAGTACGATATGCTTCTTGGGCTCTTTTACTTATTTTTCTTTCAACAACTGCACTTACTATACTGGAATATGATATGTTTTATGATGATATGGTTGGGGATGTTGAAGGCAGTTTTACATTTGGCAATGCAGAGCCTAATTGGTTAGATACTTTTTTCCATACTTTATGGTGGGCAGTGGTTACATTTACAACCGTTGGCTATGGTGATGTTAGTCCGATAACGCATTTAGGTAAGTTTCTTACTATAATAATTATGTTGTTAAATTTTGGGGTCGTTACATTGCTAGGTGGAGCAGTTGCCTCAGTATTGGTTGCGCAAAGATTAAAAGGAGATGATACTTTGGATGAAAATAAATTTAATGATCATTTAGTTATAGCCGGTTGGAATAAAACGGTTCCATCAATTCTTAATCTTATTGATGCTAACCAAGATGCAAACTCTGTTGTAATTTTAATAAATGAGATGGATAAAGAAGTTATTCAACGTGCAATTGTTGGTTTTGAAAGGTTAGATATATCTCATATTGCAGAAAACTTTACCAATGAATCTGTTCTTAAAAAAGCATTTCTAGAAAAAGCTCGAACATTTATGATTTTGCCTGATGCATCGGGTTTGCTTCCACATGAAGATCCAGATGAGGATAAAACTGTATTAACTTGTCTTTCGGCTAAATCCATAGCTGAAGCATGTAATGTGGTAGCTCATGTATTAGATGTGGAAAACGTATCTCATCTTCAAAGAGCCAATGCTAACGAAATCGTAATTCCAGATGAACATGTCCCACATTTATTAGCAAAGCATGTTACTGACCCAGGAGTACCACAATTTTTTGATGATCTTATCTTAAAAGAAGCAGAAGATAAAGGTTTACAAGAGGTAAAAATTCCAAAAACATTAAATGGCCAAACGCATAATAAAATATCTGCATTCTATAAATTTAAGTATGGTTGGTTGTTAGTTGGATATGCTATTCGAAAAGCGGGTTTTAGTTTAGATGAACAAATGGGTGAGGGTGGAAGCCCACTGATTAGAAACATGATTAAAGAGCAATTAGATGGAGCAGGTATTAGTCTTAGCAGTGATGAACATGTTGTTGTAGAGATTAACCCCAAAGACGATTATACTATAGATGAAAAACATAGTGCATTAGTATTGAGGTAAATAATGAATCCAACAGCTGAACAAATTCAAAAAATTAATCATTTTACAAAAGTGGAATTAAATTTGTGTGAAAAAATTGCAAGTGTGGTGAAAGTTCAAGATTGTGGCCCAAAAGAACAGCTCTTGACTGAAGGAGAAACAGGTGATACTATGGTATTAGTGTTTCAAGGCCAAGTAGAGGTTAGTAAAGATATGATGGTAAAAACACCTAGCGGATTTACAACATCTAGAAAGCCAATTATTCGATTAGAAACAACTGATCCTAAACCAGCATCAAAGCCTATTACTGAACCAACTGTTTTTGTTGTTGAAGCACCTGCGTTTGGAATAGGTGAGTTTTCTCTTGTTCTAGATAATGCTATTCGTACTGCACATGTAAATTCTACAACACCATTAAAATATGGGATACTTAGTCTTGATGATTTCACAAATATTGTTAAAGAAAATCCTGAAATAGGAGGTGCGGTATATTTTGAAGTCGCAAAATCTGCAGTGAATAATTTAGCAACAGCAAGTGGAGATATATCAAACCTTACTCAAGCTTTCTTTTTTGCGCTTACAAGATAACTTTATTTTCCAAGTTCTAGTTTTTGACCAGAACTTGGTTTGTTTATCGTAAGATCCATCCCCCATATTGTAATTGCATGTTTTATAAGGGTTACTTCATTATCATGGATAAAATCATCAGCATTAGCTATATCAATGTAACAATGAACAAGTTGGTTTAATTGTTTATTTTTTATAGTTGGTTCTGTTTTTATCTTTATTAAAGAATCATCAAATTGTTTTTGACGAGATTCTTCTGATTTTAAATCAATAAATTTTGAAGTGGCTAATCCAAAATCTTTATTGAAGCTTTCATTGTCTACTTCAGGAACGAAAAGTTTATAACTATTAAAAATAACATCTTTTTCTGACTCATCTATTTCTTGATCAGCAAAAAAAGCAATGCAAAGAAGTGAGTATAAAATATCATTATTGATTGTCCAGGGACTTATAACATCTTCATCATTAGTTTCTCTAGCTGCAATTTTTCTTTGTAAGTCTTCCATTTGTTCTTTATCAGCATCATTTAAATAACCATCTTGTCTTTGACGCTTTTGCATGAGTTTATCTACCTCTAAAGATAGAAATTTTACATCACGTTGTAAGGCTTCGAGCCTTTCATCCATTAGGCTGAATAATAATTCTTTAAAGGGTTCTATTTGATCTTTTTCTGGCGCGAAATATATGTTTAAAGTCCCTCTATCAGTGTCTTCCCAAAACTGTGGTCCAAAAATAGATAAAAGAAAACACTGTGTATTGGCATTAGATTTGAATGTTTTTTCATCAAAATAAGCTAAATCGTCTAAATAGTCTTCTGCTATCGCTTTAGCAAATTTATTTTTTTCTACAGATAAATAGAAAAGAGCAAGTCCAATTTGAATTCTTCTAGTTCCATTGTTCCCACCAAGTATTCCTTTATCAACATCATCTTTTGAATATCCAGGTGGTTTGTCGAGCTGTAGTATCATTCTTAACAAATCTAATTGATCATCATCGCTCCATCCTTTTTCATGGATAAGAACCTGGCACTTTCTCAATTCAAATGTTAGTGTATCAACAACAAAATATAGTCCAGGATTTGATTCAGCATTTTTGTATATGTCATTTGCATAAAATTTAAATTTATCATAACAATATTTTGCCATATCAACACGATTGGCTTTTATATATTCTTGAATCATATTTGCATAGTGAAAGGCAAGATTATATAGGTTTCTTGGTTCATTGTTTTTATAGGCATGTTTTATTGCGAATCGAAATAAAGTATTAAATCGAATATTTACATGTCCAAGAGCCACATCATCATTCACATATATACATGTTTTACCAATATCAACCATTTCTGCAGGAATTAATGAAGCAATATCAAATCTATCATTTGTAATCATTTTTATATAAGCACTGCCTAAGAGACGAAAGGTTTTTACTTCATAAAATGATTGTGACTGAGTCATCTCTTGATATTGAATATCTGTATATGTGCGAAAGGTTGCATTTGATTGTATAGTTGGTGTTAGATTGAAAAATGCATTATCAAAATTTGGTTTTTGTTTTATATAGAGTTGGATTATTTGACTAATCTCTCTTATAATTTCTGTTTGAGTCTCTTTGAATTCGGTGAATGCTAAAAGGTCATCTAGTTGGTCTAATGAGCCCATAATTTCCTTTTGATATTCTGATACAATATTTAAATCATTTTTCATTGCAGAATGAACCATAGGTTTTTTTAGGCTAATAATAAATTTTTTAATGATTGAAGAAATAGTAGATACAACATTGCTTGTTTTAGAATAGATCAAGATGTAAAAAATATATGGTAAAGTAAACAGCGATGCTAAAAAGAGATATATGTAAGTATTTAATACTGAGCTGGATACTCTTCCAAGCGGTTCTACGTAAAACATAATTAAAACAGCGTGCAATGACGCTAAAATTAAAAACCACACATAAATTAGACTTAACCAATCTTTAACAAATAAGTCCATTAGTTTTGGAGATGATTCTGCTGCAATAGCAATTACAATAATTAATGTGCCTAATACCATTGCCAGAACACCTCCCCATATTTCGGGTGCAAATGTTAAATCAATAGTATCTGGATTCGATAAATCTATACTGACGGTATTATTAAAAATATCTGCAATAGTATGAAAATTGATATAAAACAATACATCAACAATAACCATAGCGATAAGTACAATAAAAAAAGATAGTACAGTGCGATATTTAAACTGTAAACTGTTAAGTTTAATTAGAGATAAATAAATTTTTTCCATTCTTTGGCTAATAAGTTATAAGAAAAATTGTTTTCACACTTTCTTTTCAATTTTATATATATAGAAAATAAATTATATAGGTCCTAAAACCAAAACTAGAATAGATGACTTATTTAAAAAAATATTCTATATAAAAAATAATAAAAGTATATTTTTGAGATATCTTGACCTTAGGTCGTACAAATTATAATTTATAATGCTATCTAGCCATTATATGAGAGTAGTTTGTTGTTTATGGTTAAGATAAAAATACTTAATAACTAAAAAAACAATATAAGGTGAGTTTATGGCAAACTGGAGTCAAAATCATGATTTAGTCTATGCTTTCGTCTGTGTTTCATTTTTAGCAGATGGAGAAGTAGATGAATCTGAAAAAGAAGCCATGCGTGGCAATGTTAAAGTTATGTTGCCGAATGTATCAGATGATGAATACAATCAAATGGAAGCAGAAGTAATTGATAAATTTATTGATCTAGGTGATGAAGATTCACGTATGAATCAGTATGGTACATCATTAGTAGCGTTGAAAGATGTTTTTACTTCTGACGATGATCGTTATAAGGTTGTAAAAAACCTAGCCTATATTGCTCGAGCAGATGATTTTATTCATGAGAATGAGATGGCCATGGTTGAGCAAGCAGTTAGTTCATTGGACATGGTAGGTAAAGTAAAGCTTGTAAAAACAGACTCTACTCTGTTTGTTGATCCAACATTCTAAGGCTAAAAATAAAAATTGATGATAACCTCAGATTAATCTGAGGTTATCTTTCAGTTTTAAATAAAGAAGGAAAACAATGGAAGAACATAGAAAAAAAGGTTCATCAAGGAGAAGCCTTGATCGTAGAGGAGGTCACAGAAGATTAAAACATCGTAGAAAAAGGAATGGTATGGTTGAAGAAGAAAGACGAGATACGGTTGATCAAAGGCAGGCCTATCAAAGAAAAGAGAATCGTCGAAATGTAGAAGAACGTAGGCAATAAAAATTAAAAAGGGCAGTACAACTGCCCTTTCTAGTATTGTTATAAATGTAATATTCTTAACAATATGTTCTTTCCATTCCTGTTAAAAAATTATTTAAAGAATTTAAAGCGGCATCAATAGCTGTTAGAATTTCTTTTTGTTTTTCTGTTGTATCACTGAGTTCTTTAATCAGACCTCGTACTACTTCCCTATGCCATTTATCAGCGTGCATATGAACAGTGAAAAACTTTAAAGTATTTTCATCTTTAATACCATACATATCTTTTAAACCAGTTTTTTTAGTTTCAGAAATTTCTGGCTGCATAGATTCGTAGCAATAAAGTGCAGCAAGTCCGATATGGTATTTTTCTGATCGAGATAGTTGATTGAATGTATTAACTAATGCTTCAGTTTCTTCCATTGGGAACGTATTTTTTACGTCATCTCGACTATTACCCATTCCTTCTGCGAATTGCATCCATAGTTCTGGATGGTTATCTTTTCCTTTTTCTTCATCAATTAAATTCTCTAAGAGAATTTGTCTTACTTTAATATTATCACAATTAGAATGAATAGCTGATAAATATCGTGGAAAAGAAGAAACATGTTGAAAATATTGTGCAGCATAATTTTTTAAAGTATTACTAGATAATTTCCCTTCATTCCATGCTTTATAAAAAGAATGATTTAATAAATGTTTTTCTTTTATTCTTTTATCAATTTTATTAATAAATGTTGTTTCCATAATTAAAAGTTCCTGTTTTAACTAAAAAGTGTTAATGAAATTAATTTAAACTACTACAGAATTTTAATATAAAATATTATTAGCTACATGTAGTTTCTATAAGTTTTGCACATACCTTATAGGGGTCCATATTCCCAGCTGGCCTTCTGTCTTCTAAATATCCAAATCCATCATTAGCTGTTTGCATAGGTATTCTAATTGATGCGCCTCGGTCGCTGATACCGTAATGAAATTCTTTGATACTGCATGTCTCATGGAGCCCTGTTAATCTTTCTTCATTGTGTGCTCCATAAATTGCAATGTGTTCATCATGTTTTTTGCCAAGTTTTTCACAAGCTTCTTCTATAATTTTTATTCCACCTTTACTGCGCATTGCTTTTGTACTAAAGTTGGTGTGTGCCCCAGCACCATTCCAGTCTCCTTTAACAGGTTTTGGATGGAGGGTTGCACTTACTCCATAATCTTCGGATATTCTATATAATATCCAACGTGATAACCACACTTGATCTGCAGATTCTAATGGCCCAAGAGGCCCTATTTGATATTCCCATTGTCCTGGCATGACTTCGGCATTAATTCCAGAAACTTGTAGGCCTGCTTCTAGGCACAGTTCTAAATGTTCTTCAACAATATCTCTACCGAATACTTCATCTGCACCAACTCCACAATAAAAAGGTCCTTGTGGGGCAGGGTACCCACCTTCTGGCCAACCAAGTGGATTTCGTCCTTCAAATAACGTGTACTCTTGCTCGATTCCAAACCAGGCTTCTTGTTCTTTATATTTTTCAGCTATAGTTACTAAAGGAGCTCTGCTATTAGATAGGTGCGGTGTGCCATCAGGGTTCAATACTTCGCACATTACTAGTAAATCATTCTCTCCTCGTATTGGGTCAGGAACTTTACAAACTGGTTTTAGCATACAGTCGCTATCATTACCTATTGCTTGGTTTGTACTAGAGCCATCAAATCCCCAAAGTGGTAAATCTTTAAGTGAATCTATTGGATTATCTAATACTCTTGTTTTGGATCGTAGTTTTTGTGTTGGCATATGACCATCCATCCATATATACTCTGCGCGGCATTTATTCATTTTTCCTCTTTCTAATTTATTGGAACTATTGTTCCGTATTTATATGATGATAAAATAATCTGTGTTTCTGTTCTTATTACTCCTGGCCAGCTTTGAATTTTTCGCAGTAAATCCTCGAGCGTATAAGAATTTTTAGTATTTATTAATAATGTGTGAGAACCATTGCCAGTTGTGCTAAAGCAATTTACAATTTCTGGAGTTTTTTCAGCTAAAAGCGTGACTTTCTTATAATATTGAGACGATCCTGAAATAATGGTGATTATAGCAGCCACATCAAGACCAACAGCCTTAGGATCAATTATTGCTTGGAAACCGACTATTACCTTACCATCTTTTAACTTTTTAATTCTTTCAGTTATCGTCGGCACTGATACATTGATTTTTTCTGCTATATTACTAGCAGACTCTCTACCAGACTTTTGCAGTTCAAGTAATATTTTTTGATCTATTTTGTCTAGTGCCACATTATTAATTTGCGTTTATTAATCTTCGCTATATATTATTAAATAAAAACGATTATTGCCATTATCTTTTAAAGAAATAATATAAATTATATTAAAAATTTAAATTTATAAGTATGTTTATTATTAACTATAATATAAAAATATTTAATTAAAATATTTTAAATTTTATTATACATATTTTAAAATAAACAATGAGCACGCAAACAAAAAGAATTGCCTTCCACACATTGGGTTGTAAGTTAAATTTTTCTGAAACATCTACTATATCACGTGATTTAATTAATAGTGGATATGAAAAAGTTAAATTTAAAGAAGCAGCGGATTGCTATGTGATAAACACTTGTTCTGTAACTGAGAATGCAGATAAGGAAGCTCGAAAACTGATTAGACAAGCTAAGCGAAAAAATCCTTTTTCAAAAATCGCGGTAATTGGTTGTTACGCGCAGTTGAAGCCGAATGAAATAGTTAAAATTGACGGTGTTGATATTGTTCTTGGTGCTAATGAAAAATTTCAATTAATAAAATATTTAGATCAAATTAATATAGAGACTCCACCTATTGTGATTTCTTCTGATATAAACTATGTACATGAATTCAAACCCTCATTTTCATTAGAAGAAAGGACTCGTTCATATTTAAAGGTTCAAGATGGATGTGATTATACATGTTCTTTTTGTACTATACCTATGGCAAGAGGAAAAAGTAGAAGTGGAACTATTGAGTCTACCGTTGCTGAGGCAAAGAAAGTTGTTTCTTGCAATAATCAAGAAATTGTTCTTACGGGTGTAAATATTGGAGACTTTGGTAAAAAAAACCATGAGTCGTTTATAGACTTGTTAAAAGCCTTAGATAATATAGATAAGTTAAAACGTATTAGAATTTCTTCTATAGAACCGAATCTATTAACAGATGATATAATTGAATTCTGTAATGTATCTAAAAAAATTATGCCTCATTTTCATATCCCATTACAGTCAGGGTCTGATAAGATTCTACGTTTAATGCGTCGTAGGTATGACACTAAAATATATAAAAAGCGAATAGATAAGGTGTTTAAAACTAATTTAGAAATTTGTATTGGTGTGGATGTTATTGTTGGATTCCCTGGGGAAACATATGAAGATTTTTTAGAAACCTATAATTTTTTAAATGAGCTTAATATAGCCTATCTCCATGTTTTTTCTTATTCAGAAAGGAATGGGACTGATTCAGTGAATTTTAAAGAAAAAGTATCACATGCAGATCGTTTTGAAAGAAGTAAAATGCTTCATATTTTATCTAAAAAAAAACAACGAGAGTTTTATAATAATTTTATAAATACAAAAAGGCCTGTTTTATTTGAAGGTGTGAAAAATGGATTTCAAGTTGGTCATACTGATAATTATATAAAGGTTAACATCCAAAATTTCTCAAATTATCATAATCAAATTGTTGACGTCAATTTAGTTGAAAATCAAGGGAACTATATGATTGGCGATTTATAATAGTGATTCCTTTCTATAAAATATTTATTTTATTATAAATGATATACATTGATAGTCTTTCAAAATCTTATAATGGGAGTTTTTTATTTTCTGATGTTAATATTTCTCTGAAAAAAGGGATGAGAATCGGTCTTGTTGGTGCTAATGGTACGGGTAAGACAACATTATTGCGGATATTGATAGGGGAAGATGACTTTGATGCTGGGAATATCCAAAAAGATAAAAACATAACGATTGGTTATTTGCCGCAAGATATTATCTCAGGTTCAAGAGATACTGTTTTAGAGGAAGCTCAAAAATCATTCTCAGAATTAAAAAAAATAGAAGATGAATTATCAATATTAAATAAGCAAATAAAGAAAGGTAAAGAAAATAAAACGACGGTAGAAAAGATTGGTGAATTAAACGATAGGTATGAAGTCATTGGTGGATGGAAAATCGAACAAGATGCGAAAAAGATTTTGAGTGGCCTTGGATTTAATGAATTTCAGTTTAGTGAAAAATTAAATACGTTTTCAGGTGGATGGCGAATGCGAGTTGCTCTTGCTTCTATTTTATTAAAAAAACCAGATATAATTTTCTTAGATGAGCCAACTAACCATCTAGATCTTGATGCAACAATTTGGTTAGAAACTTTTTTAAATGATTGGAAAGGAAGTTTAGTATTAATTAGTCATGATAGAACTTTTTTAGATAAATCTGTTAATCATATATTGGAAATAGAATTAAGGAAGGTCTTTCTATTCCATGGTAATTATTCTAGCTATATAAAAGAAAAGAATATAAGAGCAGAACAACATAGAAATGCTTTTAATAATCAGCAAAAGAAAATAAAAGACACAGAAAAGTTTATCGAAAGATTTAGATATAAAAATACAAAAGCAACTCAAGTGCAAAGTAGAATAAAAGCATTAGAGAAAATGGATAAAATTGAATCTTTGGATTTAGATAATAAGGTTATGCAGTTAACAATCCCTAATCCAGGCCGTTCACCATTAAAAATCATTTCATGCAATGATTTGTGTAAATCATATGGAGAAAATAGAGTTTTTAATAATTTGAATTTAACGATTGAAAGAAAACAGAAAATTGGATTAGTAGGACATAATGGAGCTGGAAAAACTACATTATTAAAATTATTTGCAGGGGTGATTGAACCCAGTGAAGGTAAAGTTGAAAATGCAAATAATATAATCATATCATATTATGCACAACATCAATTGGAGTTATTAGATAGTAATGATACTATTTATCAGACAATTGCGAAAGTCTCTTCCAATTTAAGTGAGACTGAGATTAGAACATATTTAGGTAGTTTTTTGTTTTCTGGTGATGATATTGATAAATATAACAAGGTATTGTCGGGCGGTGAAAAAGCTAGGGTAGCATTAGCCCGAATGTTGTTAATCCCTGCTAATATTTTATTATTAGATGAACCGACAAATCATTTAGATATGAAATCACGAAATGTTCTGGAAAATGCTTTAAGAAATTATGAAGGTTCTATTGTATGTATTTCTCATGATAGATTTTTTTTAAATCGTATTACAAATTTAACTTACGAAGTTGGCAATTATA
>MDTB01110761.1_pt1 | contig 24495 bp, 20 predicted proteins | sample 811161 | NCBI WGS metagenome assembly MDTB01 (sample SAMN05326650, study PRJNA326480) | marine metagenome | isolation source: seawater | place: Mediterranean Sea | collected 2009
AAAAGTATTGGGAATTTGCAATTAATAATTCGGAATATCAAATTAATTGTCATGAATCTATGATAAACTGTATTGAGATCCTTATTTCATTCATTAAGACATCAAAAGGGCAAAATTTAAATACATTGTTTTCTTTGTTTTAGTCTTTAAATAATGTCATTTTGCGGCCTTCAAAAATACAACCGTAAAATTGAAGGCATTTTCTATTTGGGTTCAGGAGTAAAGTGAGACCTTCTATTTTTTTGTTTATTCATCATATTATTATCACACCCTTTTAATACTATTTAAAATAGAGCTTAAGCACATTGAGATCATCTGACCGTTACATATGAAAAAATATTTGAATTTGTTCGACTTAACTCAAAAAGTGAATTACCAAATAGAAGTATTGTCTGGTTTAACGGTTGCCTTGGCGTTGGTTCCTGAAGCTGTCGCGTTTGCTTTAATTGCGGGCTTATCTCCTTTGACGGGTTTATATTCCGCATTTGTCATTGGGATCGTTGCTGTAGTCTTTGGAGGCAGGCCAGGCATTATTTCCGGTGCAACGGGCGCCGTAGCGGTGGTCATCTTTCCTTGGCCATTTCTCATGGCAAGGAATATGTATTTGCCAACGTCATCTTGGCAGGCATTATTCAAGCCTTAGCAGGTTTGTTAAATTGAGTAAATTGATGCGCTTGGTTTCCCATCCGGTTATTTTTGGATTTGTAAATGACCTGGCCATCATTATTTTCATGTCCCAACTAGAACAATTCAAGGATGTCTTAGGTATTTGGCTCACTGCAACTTCTTTATATATTTTATAAGATCTAATGGCTCTGAAGATGTTGATTATTTGGGGCTTACCCAAGTTGCCCAAAGTGATCCCGGCAAGAATCGAACTTGCATCTAGAGTTTAGGAAACTCCTATTCTATCCGTTGAACTACGGGACCATAAATATCAGCTTCGCAAAAATAGACATCTTCGTGTAATCTAAAAGGATTGTGGTTTTATATAGTTGGGATATATCTTAAGATGTTCTATTAAGGCCTCTTCAAAAATCAGCTTTTTTAAAGCGGGCAAATTTTGCTTGGTTTTAGCAGAGATCATGATAGATTTTTGTTTAGTATTATTTTCTGGATAAGGGGTGTCTTCAGTTAATTCATCAATTTTATTGTAAACATTGATTCTCTTGATCTGATTTCCACCAAGTTCCACCAGCGTTTGTTCTACCACCTTAATATGATCTTCGTAAGCGGGGCTAGAAACATCTATAATGTGTAATAATAAGTCTGCCTCCCTGACCTCGGCTAGAGTGGATCTAAAGGAAGCGATCAAGTCATGTGGGAGTTTTCGAATAAAACCTACGGTATCAGAAAGTAAAAAAGGCAGATTATTAATGACGACTTTTCTTACCGTAGAATCTACTGTAGCAAAGAGTTCATCCTTGGCATATACAGATTCTTTCCCAAGTAAATTCATCAAGGAGGATTTGCCCGCATTCGTATATCCAACCAAAGTAATTCGCACAATCCCGGTTCTGGATTTTCTTCGGGTACTTGCTTGAAGTTCTACTTTGGTTAATTGTTTTTTCAGAAGTGTAATGCGATCGCGTACCATTCTTTTATCAGTTTCAATTTCTTTTTCTCCAGCGCCTCCTCGCGTACCTCTCCCTCCTCTTTGTCTTTCCAAATGCGTCCACATTCGTGTCAAGCGGGGTAATAAATATTGAAATCGAGCCAGTTCTACTTGAATTTTTGCCTGAGCCGTTTGGGCCCTTCGAAGGAAAATATCCAAAATCAGCAAACTGCGATCATAAACCTTAATTTTCACCTCATTTTCGATATTTCTGAGCTGTGAAGGAGATAGCTCATCATCAAAAATGATGAGGTCTATTTTTTCCATTTTGAGAAAAGACTGTATTTCTTCGAGTTTACCACTTCCTACGTACGTCCTTTTGTCGGGTCGTTCAATTTTTTGAACAAATGTTTGGCGTATGTTAATGTCTAGGGTTTTGGCGAGAAATGCCAGTTCATCTAAATGCTCTTTGACGAGTTTTTCGGGGGTTTGTTTTTCAACTACCGCAATCAATACACCTAATTCTGTCTCTTTTTTCGTTTGGTAGTAATCACCCATATTTTCTTAAAAATACGAAATTCTTCAATTATCTTCTAATTACGCAGGATTGAGTCATATATTTCTAAATTAGGTGTTATTACTTCGGATCCCCATCATATTTTTGGATCTCGAAGAGGAAAGGTCATGAATATACGTTTGAAAAGGATTTTAAACAATGTGATTAGACTTTAAGCTTATAAAGGTTTGTTATAGCTTGAAAAAATCTGCCATTGTGTCTATCAATTTACTGTGGGGGAGACTTATATGTTAGTAAATAAAGTTTCTTTCTACCTAATTAGTGGATAACTTTTACTGGCATCATTTTAGTAGTGAATGAATTTAAGTTAATTTTAGTTATAATTCATTCTGAGACAAGCATGATGGAACACCACAGAAAAAAAGAAGAAAAAGAATTAGTCAAAAGATTTGAAGCACATTTAAAAATGGGTGAAAATCAATATTTTGATGAGGATGATTTCTTGGCCATCATCAATTTTTATCTGGAATCAAATAAAATCAAGTGGGCACTGAAGGCTTGTGACTTGGGACTAAAGCAATATGCATATTCTACGGATTTAATTGCAGATAAGGCTGAAATTTTAACCAGAATGGGTAGGTTGACGGATGCCATTTCTTGTATAGACCATGCCTTAATCTATGCACCCAATGATTTGGATCTATTGATGCAGAAAGGCTCATTGCATACCATATCAGGAGAATACTTATCCTCAGTAGCCTGTTTTAGAAAAATTCTTCCGATGTCTGAGGAACGGGATGAGATTTTGTATCACATAGGTTTGGCTTATCAAGGATTAGAAGATTTTGAAAAGGCCATAGAAGCTTATAAAGAGGCCATGGAATTTAATCTAAACAATGAGAGTGTACTCTATGAATTGACCTATTGTCTAGAAATTATGGGAGCATTGCAAAAAAGTATCCCCTATTATCAAAAGTTTATTGATACAGATCCCTATTCTGAATATGCCTGGTATAATATGGGCATTGTTTATAATAAGCTGGAGCAATTTGATAAAGCCATTGATGCGTATGAGTTTGCTGTGGCCATTGACAATACTTTCAGTAGTGCCCATTTTAATATGGGAAATACCTACATGAACCTCGAAAAATATGATAAAGCCATAGCCTCCTATTTATTGACCTTGGAATACGAAGGACCTGGACCTGAGCTATATTGCCACCTGGGGGCCTCCTATGAGAAAATGGGCCAGTATGAGATAGGTATTCGTTATTATACAAAAGCATCCAAAATTGACCAGCTGTATCACCAGGCATGGTTTGGAGTAGGGACTTGTTTGGCGTTCAAAGAAAATTGGCTAGAGGCCACTCATTTTTTTAAGAAAGCCATAAAAATAGATCCGCTCAATGAAGCTTATTTAAATTCATTGGCGGAATCAGAATACAGTTTAGGAAACAGTGTGTCAGCGATTGAGACCTATGAGCAATTAAGTCAATTGGAATCCGTAAGGCCTGCCGTTTGGCTGGACTGGTCTCGTATTTATTATGATCAAGGAGATTACAAAAGGGCATTGAGCGTCATAGATAGGGGCTTATCAGAAACGCCTGATGAGTCTACCTATTTATATCGAAAGGCCGTTTATTTACTGGCCTATGGAAGGTACAAAGAAGCCATGGCCTTTTTAGAGCATGCGCTCATTTTGAACTACGATGGGCATGCCGAGGTATATGTTTTTTTTGAAGACTTAACGACGCAAAAAGCACTTTTTAAAATCATAGATCAATATAGAAAAGACGACCAACAAGTGGATTAAACTTTAAAATAAAGTATTTTTGCATTTAATTTTATTTTCAAAAATGAACTACTTTTTAAAGAACATCCCTGATCGCACAGAAAAACCACGTGAATCAGGATATACCATGGTGATGGATAAGGGACTTTCGTTACGTGAAGCAGAAGATATGATTGATTCTTCGGGTGATTTCATAGACATTGTGAAGTTGGGTTGGGCCACTTCTTATGTCACTTCCCAACTTGATCAGAAAATTAAGTTATATCAAAATGCTGGAATACCCTGCTATCTTGGAGGGACCCTTTTTGAAGCCTTTGTGATCAGAGATCAATTTGATGATTACATGAGAGTCGTAGATAAATATAATTTGGAACATGTGGAGGTAAGTGATGGTTCGATCATCATGGACCATTACGATAAATGTAATTATATTCAGAGGATATCAAAAAATTACACTGTGCTCAGTGAAGTAGGTTCTAAAGATGCGGCAAAAATCATCCCACCATACAAGTGGATTGATCAGATGCAAACAGAGCTGGAGGCCGGTGCATGGAAGGTCATCGGAGAAGCGAGAGAAAGTGGAAATGTAGGGCTATTCAGAGATTCTGGTGAGGTAAGACAAGGTTTGGTTGAAGAAATTTTAACTCAGATACCCAAAGACAAAATTTTATGGGAAGCACCTCAAAAATCCCAGCAAGTTTGGTTTATTAAGTTGTGTGGAACCAATGTTAATCTCGGAAATATTGCGACCAATGACATTATTCCCCTAGAAACGATTCGACTGGGTTTACGGGGCGATACGTTTTACGATCATTTAACTTCTTAGGTTTGTGAAAAATGCAGCAGGGCTTTTTCTGAAAGGAGTCGCCATGGGTGCCGCAAATGTTATTCCGGGAGTTTCTGGGGGAACAGTAGCCTTCATTTCGGGCATTTATGAAAGGTTAATAAAGGCCTTAAAATCTTTTGACCTGTCCCTATTCAGCTCATTAATGCAAGGGCAGTTTCGTCAAGTTATTGAAAAAACAGACCTCAAGTTTTTGTCCATACTTTTTTCAGGAATTGCTGTGAGTATTTTCAGTTTGGCGCACCTGCTAGAGTACGCATTACAATTTTATGAAGTATTTACTTTAGCCTTTTTCTTTGGATTGATTGTGGCTTCTACTTTGGGTGTAGGGAGACAAATAAGTAAATTTTCTTTGGGTATTTTAACTACATTTTTGATTGGGTTTGTGATGGCTATTTCTATTGCATTTCTAACGCCAGCGGCTGCCAATGATCATTGGCTCTATGTGATTTTATGTGGAGTGGTTGCTATTTCTAGCATGATTTTGCCAGGGCTATCGGGTTCTTATATTTTATTGTTGATGGGTAATTACGTTTTGATGCTCCAATCTATCAGTCACTTCCATTTTAAATTTTTGATTCCTTTTGCTTTGGGATGTTTGTTGGGTTTGGTGATTTTTTCAAGATTATTAAGTTATTTATTCGATCATTTTAAAGAAGCAACCATCAGCTTATTGACAGGCTTCGTAGCGGGGTCTCTCTTGATTATTTGGCCTTGGAAAACGACCAATTACATTGCGATTGAAGCTCGACAAAAAGCAATAGGCTATGATTGGTACTTTCCAAGTTTCGATACCGACTTGATCATAGGAACGGTGCTGATGATGTTAGGATTTGCTGTGGTTTTTGGAATCGAACGACTGGGAGCAAAAGGCTAATTTCATTAGATTCCTATTTATGAGGGCAAGAAATTTTACCTTAGTACAGTACTTTAGATAAATTGATATGAAGCGTTACGGACTTGTAGGTTATCCTTTGGGTCATTCTTTTTCACAGAAGTATTTTTCGGAAAAGTTTGAAGGACTCAATATTTCTCACTCCCATACATACCATGTTTTTGAATTAGAAAGCCTCAGTGACTTTCTTGATATTTGGGATCGCCATCCAGATTTGGAAGGGGTCAATATTACCATTCCTTATAAAATTGAGATCATGCCATTTTTAGATGAAATAGATGACTCAGCAGCGGGAGTGAAAGCAGTCAACGTGATCAAAAAAAAGGGGAACAAACTTATAGGGTATAATTCTGATGTTTTTGGTTTCAAACAATCTTTAGATCCCTGGTTGATGGGGGTAGAAGTGGAGGCTTTGATTTTCGGTTCGGGGGGCTCTAGTCTCGCAGTTCAGGCAGGCTTGCAGGCACTCAATATTCCTTTTAAAATTGTATCCCGTGAGGCCACAAAAGGGGACCTGACTTACTTGCAATTGCATCATGAGCCATCGATTATCGATCGACATCATTTGCTCATCAATACCACGCCAAAAGGGATGTCTCCGAATATTGAGGAGGGGCCGTCGATTCCTTATGATAGGATCGATCAAAATCATTACTGTTTTGATTTGATATATAATCCTGAGGAGACCTTTTTCATGAGACAAGGCAGACAGAACAAAGCGCGAACCAAAAACGGTTTAGAAATGTTAAAATTACAAGCTGAAAAATCATGGGAAATTTGGAATAAATAATAATGAAATTTAAACTAATCTCCAATTTTGAACCCAAAGGAGACCAACCTTCGGCCATAAAAAAACTGGTTCAAGGCGTGGATTCTCAAGAATCAAATCAAACACTTTTGGGAGTAACGGGGTCAGGTAAAACCTTTACGATGGCCAATGTCATCGCGCAAACAGGACGACCTAGTTTGATCCTCTGCCACAATAAAACTTTAGCGGCTCAGTTGTATGGTGAGTTTAAGAGTTTCTTTCCAGAAAACGCTGTAGAGTATTTTATTTCTTATTACGATTACTACCAACCGGAGGCTTACATACCCACTACAAATGTGTACATAGAAAAAGATTTATCTATCAATGATGAGATAGAAAAATTAAGGTTGAGTGCCTCTTCAGCTTTATTGTCAGGTAGGAGAGATGTCATTGTCATCGCCTCCGTTTCATGTATTTATGGGATTGGTAATCCTGAAGAATTCGGCAAACACGTCATACATATCCAACAAGGGGATAAAATTCCGCGAAATGTCTTTTTATTGAAATTGGTAGAGATACTCTATAGCAGAACAGAAACGGAATTTAAGCGAGGTACTTTCAGAGTGAAAGGAGATACCGTAGATGTATTTGTGGCGTATGCTGACTTTGCTTATCGATTCATTTTTTGGGGAGAAGAGTTGGAATCGATTCAAAGAATTGATCCCCTGTCCGGGACCAAGATTTCAGATGAAAAATTGATTGCTATATTTCCAGCGAATCTTTTTGTAACGGGTAAGGAACATCTGAAACAAGCCATAAAGGAAATACAAGATGATATGGTTGAGCAGGTACAGTTCTTTGAAGATGACCGGCGTTTTTTAGAGGCCAAAAGAATCAAGGAGCGGACGGAATTTGATCTTGAGATGATCAGAGAGATTGGCTATTGTTCTGGGGTAGAAAATTATTCTAGGTATTTTGATCGAAGAAAGCCAGGATCAAGACCTTTTTGTTTAATTGATTATTTTCCTGATGATTTTTTAATGTTCATCGATGAGAGTCACGTATCCATCCCCCAAGTACGTGCCATGTGGGGGGGTGACAGAAGTCGCAAAGCTAACTTAGTAGATTATGGGTTTAGGCTACCTTCCGCACTAGATAATCGGCCTTTGACCTTTGCTGAATTCGAAGGCCTCATAGGTCAAACTATTCATGTCAGTGCTACACCCTCTGACTACGAGTTGCTCGCATCCGATGGGGTAGTAGTGGAGCAATTAATCAGGCCCACGGGATTATTGGATCCGGTGATTGAGGTAAGACCTACTCAACATCAAGTGGACGATTTGATGGAAGAAATTTCAAAGCGTATACAAATTGGAGATCGCGTTTTAGTGACCACTATTACTAAGCGTATGGCGGAGGAACTCTCCAAATACTTATCACAAATGGGAGTAAAGACCAAATACATTCACAGTGAGGTGGCTACCCTAGATCGTGTTGAAATACTAAGAGAATTGCGCCTAGGAATATTTGATGTTTTGGTGGGGGTAAATTTACTCAGAGAAGGATTGGATCTCCCCGAAGTTTCGTTGGTAGCCATTATGGATGCTGATAAAGAAGGTTTTCTAAGAAATGAAAGATCATTGATTCAAACGATCGGTCGTGCCGCGCGAAACGACCATGGCATGGTCATCATGTATGGTGATAAGATAACTGGATCTATGCAACGAGCGATAAATGAAACTGCACGACGTAGGATCATTCAGAAAGCATTTAATGACAAGCACAACATCAAACCTCAAACGATATTTAAAGATCGCGAGGCTATTATGAGTCAGACTTCGGCTGCAGACAGTAAGAAAGGGCCTAAATCTTATCAAAATGACATTGAATCTTCCCTAGCTGCTGATCCTGTTATGGCCTATATGGATTTGAATCAACTTAAGAAATTTGGACTTGAAACCCGAAAGAAAATGGAAAAAGCTGCGCAGGACTTGAATTTTGTGGAAGCGGCCAGATTGAGGGACGAAATGCTTGAGATAGACCGTATGGTCAAAGAGGAAAAAGTATGATCATTTTTTGAAGTACGTGCTGATCAATGCTTTGAGATTTTCAGGAATCTTCACAGGTTTTCCATTGGACAGATTAATAAAGGCCAATGTCGTTTCCCCAGTATTAAGTAGTTGTGCTTCTTCATTATGAATTTCATATTCATAACGAATGCGCGCGCGGGGCATTTCAGGAATGCTAATGATGATTTTTAGTAAATCATCATATCTGGCGGGCGCATGATACGAGGATTGCATATGCAGGACTGGCATCCCCACACCACTGCTTTCCAAATTTTTATAATAAAAGCCTAAGTTTCTGAAAGATTCTACCCGTGCAACTTCATAGAAAGCGGCATAATTGCCATAATAAACAAAACCCATTTGGTCTGTATCGGCGTATCTTACTCTGAGCTTTACTTCGTGTTGAAACATTATTTATAAATTTTTTTCTTATTCAATGCTAGATGCAGCAATCGGGCATTTTTATTATGTTGAGATAAGGTTCGGGCAAATATATGATTTCCTGTAAAGTCTGGATTTGCACAAAAGTATAGATAGTCACTCTTTTCATAATTTAATACGGCTTCAATGGCTGAAATCGAAGGGAGGTTTATGGGTCCTGGAGGTAATCCTGCATATTTGTAGGTGTTGTAGGGAGAATCTACCTGCATGTGTTCATAAAGCACCCTTTTGATAGTATAGTCCCCCAAGGCAAAAATTAAGGTTGGATCTGCCTGCAATTTAATATTTTTATTGAGTCGATTGATATAAACGCCGGCTACCGTGGGGGCTTCATCCATTTGATTGGTTTCCGCATCAACAATTGAGGCCAAGACAATGACTTCTTCTGGGGTTAGATTTATTGCTTTGGCCTTGGCCATGCGCTCTGGATTCCAAAATATTTTATAGGCTGAATAAATCCGGTCGAGAACTACAATCGGTTGGTCGGTAATGTAAACCTCATACGTATTCGGCAGAAACATACACATAAAAGTTTCTTTGGTTAATCCATAAGATGATGCCACATCATTATTTGAAAGGTTTGACATCATAGTTGCCGAATCAAATTCTAAGTAAGATGCGATTTTTGCTGCGAGAACCTCTAGACTTCGGGCATTTGAATAGGTTAATTTGATCGGAACTTGGTCCCCAGATCGGAGCATATTTATTGCATCTCTATTGGACATATCCGCTTGAAGCAGATAAGATCCAGGTTTGATAGATTGATCGTAACGCTTCAATTTTGACAAAAAACTAAAAGATACCAAGTCATTGACAATACCTAGATCATACAATGAGTTTTGGACATATTTAAAATTAGCTCCCGTAGGAATATTGAAAACAAGGTCCTCTTTATCTATCAAAATATTTGGGGTATAAACTACTTGCCAAAAATAAAAACTGAAAGAGGAAACGAGCATACTTCCGATTATCAACCCAACGGCAAGAAATTTTTTATTTTTCATAGTTGGCAAAAGTAGTGATAGAAAACATTATAGCCCATTTTTAAATTGAAACGATTATAATTACAGCCAAATGGCTGCATCATTCATTCGTCTTTATGAAGAAAACCCTGATCCCCGAAAGATTACTCACATTGTAAATGTACTCCGCAACGGGGGATTAATCATATATCCTTCGGATACTATTTACGGTTTAGGATGTGATATTTTTAATCAAAAAGCAGTTGATAAGGTCAGAAGAATAAAAAACATAAATAATAAAAAGATGGATTTGGCTTTTGTTTGTTATGATTTAAGTCATTTATCTGTTTATGCAAAAAATGTTTCCACCACTGTGTTCAAATTGATGAAAAAAATATTACCAGGACCCTACACCTTTATTTTAAATGCATCGAGTAAAGTGCCCAAAATTTTGAAAGTAAAAAAGAAAAAAGTGGGAATAAGAATTCCTAATAATCGTATTCCGAGAGAGATAGTTCAAGAGCTAGGGAATCCCATCGTGACTACTTCATTGCATGACGATGATAAAATATTAGAATATGCCACAGATCCTGAATTGATTTATGAGCAATACAAAAATCAGGTGGACTTAATTATTGATGGGGGCTATGGCGATAATCAAGCCAGTACTATCATAGATTATTCAGGAGAGGAGCTAGAAATAATTAGGGAGGGAAAGGGCGAGATAAATAAATTTCTCTGAGCATGAGAAGATCAGCTTTATGTATTGAACTGCATTATCTGGGAAACTTAGAATTTTTCACCAGATTGATTAATTCAAAAAGAGTCACTTTAGAAGTTAGTGATTATTTTATGAAGCAGACTTATCGCAATCGATGTTATATAATGGGACCAAATAAAATTCAAATGTTAACGGTTCCTGTACATTATCATAAGGAAACAATTTTCCGTGATGTCACCATTGATTATCATCAAAATTGGGTAAAAGATCACCGAAAGGCAGTTCAGGCGGCCTATGGGAAGACTCCTTTTTTTCATTATTTCTATGATTTATTTGATCAAATTTGGGTCTCAAAGCCTGAGTATCTTTTGGACTTGTCAATGTCAATGATGACAGTTTGTCTTGATATCTTACAAATTGACATGTCATTTAATTTCACTATTATTTATGAGCAGGAGATTCAAAAAGATGTTTTGGACCTTAGAAATATAATTTCTGCCAAAAAGTCTACGGAATCAAGGAGCTTTTATAGGCCTATATCCTATATTCAAAACTTTGGCAGTAATTTTGTGAACAATCTTTCTATCATAGATTTGTTAATGTGTGAAGGCCCCAACGGCTTAAATATTTTACAACAGTCCACAAATGACTAAAAGTTGGAATTATACCGATAAATATTTGTTTAAAAATAGAATACGCTCGGTTTAAAGCAAATTTGAGTTTATTTTTACAATCAGAGAGATTCGCAAAAAAAGCCGATTATGGAAGCTAAGTTTTCAAATAGAGTAAAAGAAGTTATTTCATTGAGTAGAGAAGAGGCCCTTAGACTGGGCCATGATTACATTGGGACAGAACATCTACTGCTGGGTATGATTCGTGAGGGAGAAGGAGTCGCCATAGGTTTACTCAAGAAATTAGGTGTTTCTTTAGATGAGTTAAGAAATTCGGTTGAGCAAGCGACCAAAGGGACGACCACAAGTAATGTCAAGAACTTAGCAAATATTCCATTGACACGTCAATCAGAGAAGGTGTTAAAGATCACTTATTTAGAGGCCAAAATTTTTAAAAGTCATCTGATTGGAACGGAACATTTATTACTCTCAATTCTTAGAGATGAGGATAATCTAGCTACACAGATTCTTGATAAGTTTGAGGTAGGCTACGATGTGGTTAAAGAAATGCTAGAATATCAAACCGAGAATCCCTTGGCTGAATCGGATACCGATGATCCCGACGATGATGGAGGGAAAATGTTCGGGGCGGGTGCTACTCCCGGAAGCGGAAGAGGAGAATCTACGGCCAAGGGGAGTGAAAAAACAAAGACTCCCGTGTTAGACAATTTCGGAAGAGATTTAACAAAATTGGCTGAAGAAGATAAAATGGATCCCATAGTAGGTCGAGAGAAGGAAATCGAACGCGTGGCTCAAATTCTCAGTCGTAGAAAGAAAAATAATCCCATATTAATAGGGGAGCCAGGTGTTGGTAAAACTGCGATAGCTGAGGGCTTAGCCGTAAGGATCGTTCAGAAAAAAGTATCTCGAGTATTATTTGGGAAACGAGTCGTTACATTGGATCTGGCTTCATTGGTTGCTGGCACAAAGTATAGAGGACAGTTCGAGGAAAGAATGAAAGCAGTCATGACTGAAATAGAGAAATCTCCAGACGTGATTATATTTATTGATGAGTTACATACGATTGTAGGAGCGGGAGGGGCTTCGGGATCATTAGATGCCTCCAATATGTTCAAACCGGCCCTAGCACGTGGAGAGATTCAATGTGTAGGTGCTACTACTTTAGACGAATACCGTCAATATATCGAAAAAGATGGAGCTTTAGCAAGAAGATTCCAAATGGTAATGGTGGATGCGACGACGCCTGATGAAACCATACAAATTTTAGAAAATATTAAAAATAAATACGAAGAGCATCATAATGTCACCTACAGCAAAGAGGCAATTAAAGCCTGTGTGACCTTGTCAGATCGATACATAAGCGATCGTTTTTTACCTGACAAAGCGATTGATGTGCTTGATGAAACGGGTGCGCGTGTACACATAAACAATATCAATGTTCCTGAAACCATCGTTTCCCTAGAGACGCAAATAGAAGCGGTTAAGGAAGATAAAAATAGCGTAGTCAAAAGCCAAAAATATGAAGAGGCGGCTCAGTTAAGAGATAAAGAGAAAAAGTTATTGGCTGAGCTCAAGATTGAAAAAGATCAATGGGAAAAAGAATCTAAAAGCAAACGTTACCAGGTCAATGAAGAAAGTGTAGCTGAAGTAATCGGTATGATGACGGGAATTCCGACGAATAGAGTAGCCCAAAAAGAAGGAGAAAAGCTTCGTAATATGAATGAAGAACTTAGTCAAAATGTGATTGGTCAGGATGAAGCAGTTACCAAACTGACCAAAGCGATCCAAAGAACACGGGTGGGTCTTAAAGATCCAAAAAAACCGATTGGTTCTTTTGTCTTTCTTGGACCCACTGGAGTAGGTAAGACTGAAATGGCTAAAGTCTTGTCCAAGTATCTCTTTGATAAAGAGGATTCATTGGTACGGATCGATATGAGTGAATACATGGAGAAATTTTCTGTAAGCAGGTTGGTTGGAGCACCTCCGGGATACGTTGGATACGAAGAGGGAGGACAATTGACCGAAAAAGTACGACGAAAACCTTATTCAGTTGTTCTTTTGGATGAAATAGAAAAAGCACACCCGGATGTATTTAATATTCTGTTGCAGGTATTAGATGATGGTGTGCTTACAGATGGACTGGGTAGAAAAGTAGATTTCCGCAATACGATTGTGATCATGACTTCTAATATTGGAGTCAGAGACCTCAAAGATTTTGGTGCAGGAATAGGTTTTGCGACGCAATCTAGAAAAGACAATAAAGCTGAAGTGATCAAGTCCACTATTCAAAATGCCTTGAAAAAGACCTTCAGTCCTGAATTTTTAAATAGGCTCGATGATGTCATTATTTTTAACTCACTTGAAAAGGAGCATATTCATAAAATAATAGATATTTCTTTGGGTAAGTTATTTAAAAGAATAAGTGATTTGGGTTATCAAGTTACGTTAACCGAAAGTGCCAAGGATTTCTTATCTGACAAAGGTTATGATCCTCAATTTGGTGCACGTCCGCTCAATAGAGCGATTCAAAAATACCTTGAGGATCCAGTAGCCGAAGAGATCTTAAAAGGAGAGATCAGCGAGGGAGATGTCATTCAAGCCAGTTGGAACAAAAAGTCTGAGGAACTGTCTTTCAAGCTTAAGAAAAAGAAAACTAAAGAAAATAAAGAGCAATAGGAAAGTATTGAATATCTAGGTAGTTTAATAACTACCTAGATATTTTCTAAAAAACCATTCAAGGCTGAAAAGGGTCATAATTACGAATAAAAGCCACTTCAGATCAATCAGTTTGGTGAAGTCTTGAATGCTGTGAAGTATGCTTTTGGCCTGTGAATCTTGAAAATCTCTAATTAGTGAATCAAGCTCATTTTTTTTATAAAATCGTCCCCCTGTATGGTCAGCTAGATCTTTGAGAAGGTCATGATTAGCTGTAAATGTCGTACGCTCCAATTGGCCATCTTTAATAATGAATTGTCCTTTTGAGGATAAATTTTTACCATTAGATACCGAGAGGGCTTCATAAAAATAGATTCCTTTGCCAAGTGTACCAATATTCAAGGTTTTATTAGCATCGCTACCTGTAAAATTAAAGATACTTTCCGATCTATCTTTTCCCTGAAAGACCTTCAGTGTTATACGATTTCCTGCTATAGGTTCATAGATGTCGTTGTAGGATTCCGAGGTAAATTGAATAAGATCACCACTTTGAAAAAAGGGCGTAATAGGTTCAAATATGAATTTGCGTTTATCTGATTGCACACTGAGGTATTGAATGGATTTAATAATGATTCGATCAAAAAGTGAAGCATTATTTGACATCGCCAGTTCTTGTAATCGCCAATTCCAGATGCCCGTTCCATAAAAAACACCATATTTTGAGCTGCCATTATCAAAAAAAGATAAAACGGGCTTGTCTATGGTGAGATTACCCACCCCTTGGTGAAGCAAAATTTCATGAGTACCCAAGTCATAAGATCCATAAGGCACCTTCAGGGTTGGATAATCATTAAACTTATCCACATAGGATCGGTCAATTTCAAATTTTGTGAAGTTAGGGTTATAAACGGGCTTAACAATATCTTGTTGATTTCCTGATTGTTCAATAATGATATTAGTTTTGGAATAGAGCCGATTTAGGTTTGATTTTTTACTGAGGATATATAAAAAGGGCGGACTACCAGAATAGTTAATTGTAGGAAAATTGTCAGAAAAAGCCTGATGATGAATGATGACATCGAAGGTATCAGAGGGAAGTGTTTTTGTTAATCCTGGGATATATATTTGAGTTTGGTAGTTTTCATTCTCGGCGAGAGCCATCCGAATGGCCCTGATATCGGGATGGGGCGCGGGTGCTACCAATAGTATTTTCTCTTTTCCTTTGACGATCTCGATAAAAAGATCTTTTTCATTATTTACCGTATTTATTTCGTCGGCTTCTGGAAGTATCTTTATGCGCAAATGTTGAGGACCAAATTTATCGGCATCCATTTCAAAAGTAACCTTCATTTGCGAGGATAGAAAGAGATTTTGTTTACTAATGATTCTATCATCATCAGATAAAATGATGGTCTTTTTCATTCCAGTGTAACCTGTGGCGTCGATATATACTTCGATGGGAAATCGATTCCCTTGGTAGACGACTTGATTACTGCGGACCTCTTTGATCGCAATGTCTTTTCTGGTTGTGGTATCGCCCAGTCCTAGGCTATGAATGGGGATCAAAGATTGTCTGTAAGAAGGAGAGAGTCCCTGATTGTACAAACCATCTGAGATCAACAGGACGGCTGCGAGGTTTCGCGTCTCTAAGCTTTCAAAAGCTACATTAAGTGCTTGGTTTAAATTAGTAGACGACGCATCAAAGCGTATGGGTATTTCGGTACGCTCCTCTAAATTAAATACTCGCGCCTCAAAATTAAGGGCACTTATTTTTTCGTCTAATTCCACAAGCAATTGATTCATATTTATGGAATCTTCATGCTGCATCATAGATAGTGAATGATCGACAACCAAGGCGATGATGGGTTTTTCGATGACCTGGGTCAGGTGGTTGATCAAAGGATTTAATAAAATTAAAAATATCACGAGCGTGGCTATAATACGCAGCGCCCCAAGGAGTCTAGAGACATAAGTTGCCCAGGGGTTTTTTTTCTCATACATCAAATAAGTAATGCACGCAATGAGTATTGCTGCGGGCAGGAGCCACCATGCATTGGCTAAAAATACAAACGAGGGATCTTTCATAAACTTAAAACCTGCTGATAAGGAAGTAGGTTGGATATAATAAAAGGGAATTACTCAAGTAAGTAATCCACCATTTACTTGTAATACTTGTCCCGTAATATAAGTTGACGAATCTGAGGCGAGAAAGACACAAGCGTTTGCGACATCCTCTGGACTTCCTCCACGTTTTAATGGAATGGCATCACGCCAAGTTTGGACCACTTTTTCATCTAATCCTGCGGTCATTTCTGTCTCAATAAAACCTGGAGCAACTATATTACAGCGAATGCCTCGAGAACCCAACTCAAGGGCAACAGATTTTGAAAAACCTATGATGCCCGCCTTTGAAGCAGCATAATTTGCCTGACCCATATTTCCTTTAATACCGACGACTGAAGACATATTGATGATTGATCCACTTCTTTGTTTCATTAGGGGCCTAAAGGCTGCTTTTACAGTATTAAAACAGGATTTTAAATTAATTTCCATGATTTCATCCCACTGTGATTCGGACATTCTCATCAATAGATTGTCTCGGGTGATTCCTGCATTATTGATCAAGATATCTAATTTTCCAAAATCGCGGACCACATCAGCAATTAATTCTTGGGCCGCCTCATAGTTGGAGGCATCTGATCTATAGCCTTTGGCATCTACACCTTTGGCTTTTAGTTCTGCAACTAAGCTTTCCCCTTGCTCCACACTGGACAAGTAGGTAAAAGCTACATATGCCCCTTGTGCAGCAAATGTATGGGCGATGGCCCTTCCTATTCCTTTTGAAGCACCGGTAATCAATGCTATTTTTCCTTCTAATGCTTTCATGTAAAATTTATAATTTATGCTAAATTAAATAACAGAATTAATATACGACTATAATCGCTCATCTTAGTCATTTTAATTGTTAACACTTAGATTTGCAAATGAAACGAATTAAAGCATTTATTAGCATTTAAAAAAAATTATATGGCTTCACAATATGATCTAATCGTAATCGGAAGTGGTCCGGGAGGTTACGTAGCGGCAATTAGAGCATCCCAGCTCGGTATGAAAGTTGGTATAGTGGAAAAGGCAGAATTAGGAGGTGTTTGTCTCAACTGGGGGTGCATACCCACTAAAGCACTGTTGAAAAGTGCTCAAGTTTTCGAATATATCAATCATGCAGCTGACTATGGTATATCTGTTAAGGAATCAACTGCTGATTTTAAAGGGATGGTCAAGAGAAGTCGCGAAGTGGCGGATTCCAATAGTAAAGGGATTGAGTTTCTTTTCAAAAAAAATAAAATAGAAGTCATAAAGGGTCATGGAACACTTTCAAGAGGCAAGCAGGTAAAGGTGACAGATGCTGCTGGAAATACCACCAATTATGAGGCTAAAAATATAATACTAGCTACAGGAGGACGGGCAAGAGAACTACCTAATCTACCGATGGATGGTAAGAAAGTGATTGGGTACAGAGAGGCCATGACATTATCTGAACAGCCTAAAAAAATGGTTATTGTAGGCTCTGGAGCTATTGGTGTTGAATTTGCCTATTTCTACGATGCCCTAGGTACGGAAGTTACCATTGTGGAGTATTTACCCAATATCGCACCGGTAGAAGATATAGATATTTCCGCAACATTGGCACGAAGCTTCAAAAAGAAAGGGATCAAAATCATGACTCAATCAGAGGTCACCAAAGTAGATATAAAAGGGAAGGGATGTAAAGTAAGTGTTAATAACAAAAAAGGGGAAGAGATTCTAGAATGTGACATCGTATTAGCAGCAGTAGGCGTGTCAACTAATTTGGAAGGTCTGGGGATCGAAAGTCAAGGAATCAAGACCGACAAGGGCAAAGTAGTGGTTGATGAATATTATGCCACCAACGTCCCAGGAGTTTATGCCATTGGAGATATTGTTCAGGGGCAAGCATTGGCACATGTAGCGTCAGCAGAAGGTATTATTTGTGTAGAAAAAATCTCTGGGCAATCTCCGCAACCCTTAGATTATGGAAATATACCAGGATGTACTTATTGTTCTCCTGAAATTTCTTCTGTGGGGATGACCGAAAAAGAAGCCCTTGCCAAGGGATATGAAATTAAAGTAGGTAAGTTTCCTTTTTCTGCGTCAGGAAAAGCAAAAGCTTCTGGTGCTACCGAGGGGTTTGTAAAGGTTATATTTGATGCAAAATATGGGGAATGGCTAGGTGCACATATGATTGGTGCGAATGTCACCGAGATGATTGGTGAAGCGGTGGTCGCCAGAAAGCTGGAAACTACAGGGCATGAGATTATAAAATCTGTACACCCTCATCCGACGATGTCAGAAGCCATCATGGAGGCTGCGGCTGATGCGTATGGTGAGGTGATTCATATGTAGCAAATTATAAATTTAAGGAGTCTTGTTGATGGGATCTAGAACCTATTCAGTTTCTTTGAATCTGGAAAAGTGGGTGTGAATTGTACTGCTTTAGGAGATCTATTAGGATCTTGTTTGAGAAATTAATAATAATTCAATGTTGATTCCTTAAGGGCAAGACGTGTTTTCCTGTCATTTGAGCCATTCGATTAAGCGTATAACAATCATCTTAATTCCTGAAATCTAAGTTATTTTTTTTAAAGCATTTTTAGTGGTGGGCATTGCGATATAGGAAGATCAATACGTTCGATGAGGCTATGAAATTCTTATCTTGAAGGAGGCCAATTAACGCCGTGATAAAAAGGCTTGGGAAATACTTTTTATTGTTTGGTAATCTAAGATAACCCCTGTTTTAATTCGAGAGATTCAGCTTTTGCATGAACTCCTGTTAAAAACTTTATGCGACAAAGTCAAGGCTCACTAATCCTATTCTTTGTCATAAAAATAGGTGTTGAAAAAACGATTTAATTGCTTAGTTTCTACTAAAAATCCATCATGACCATAATTACTTTTAATAATGGCCAATTGGGCATTGGGAATATGTTCAGATAAGAATTTTTGTTCTTCAACTGGGAAAAGTACATCGGTATCAATACCAACCACCATCGTTTTGGATTGGATCCGTTTGAGCGCATCTTTGACTGAGACGTCGTGCCGCCCTATATTGTGGCTGTCCATGGCTTTGGAAAGACAGTAATAGGATTCACTCGTGAACCTTTTTTGAAGTTTAAATCCCTGATATCTTTGGTAGGATGAAGCACTGAAATCATCCCAACGGCCATCTTCATCTTTTTGTTTTGCTTCAAAAGTATTGTAATGGCGGTACGAAAGTAGGGCAATGGCCCTAGCTGCAGCGAGTCCTTTCGCTGAATCTGTGTTATCCAATGCCATCCGCTGGGCTTCATTGAAGGCTATGCCCCAAGGGGAATGTACCGCGTTGGTAGCAATCAGTTTGATATTCTCAAAAAGAGTAGGTTCTTGAACCGCCCATTCCAGGAGCTGCTGACCCCCTAAGGACCCACCGATTCCCAACTTAATCCGCTCAATTCCAAGTTTTTTTCGGAGCAGCTGATGTCCACTTACGATGTCTTGAATCGTAATGAGAGGAAAGTTGAAATCTTTTGGACCCGTCGTTCCATAACAGGATCCCAAGACATTGGCACAAATAACAAAATCTCTTTCAAGATCAATAACCGCATGGGTTCCAAACAACCCTGGCCACCATTCGGTAGGATCTGCGTTGCCCGTTAGGGCATGAAAGACCCAGACCACATTAGACTGATCCGCATTGAGACTGCCCTGTGTTGTATATGAAATCGTGACTTGAGGAAGGACCGATCCTTCCTCAAGCAACAATGTATCATTGGAAACAAAAATTTGCGCCTTAGGCAGTGGCAAGAGTGCTTGCTGCATGTACTTTATCTAATGCTTGTTGAAAATCAGCTTTAATGTCTTCGATATGTTCTATACCTAAGGATACTCTTAACATATTAGGATGAACCCCCGCAGTCAATTGATCTTCTACAGATAGCTGTTGATGGGTAGTTGCTGCTGGTTGAATGATCAAAGTCTTGGCATCTCCCACATTGGCGAGGTGACTGACAAGTTTAAGACCATCTACCAAATTGGTGGTATCCTGCTTTTCTCCTTTGAGGATGAAAGTAAGTACACCCCCAAATCCCTTTTTGAGATATTTTTTGGCCAGATCATGATAGCTGCTGCTTTCTAATCCTGGATAATTCACAGATTCCACTGCGGGATGCGCTTCCAACCATTTGGCCAATTTCAATGCATTTTCAACCGTCCGCTCTACACGTAGCGAGAGCGTTTCTAAGCCTTGTAGCAATAAAAATGAATTAAAGGGACTCTGCGCAGGACCAAAATCTCTCAAGCCGTCGACACGTGCTCTGATAGCAAAAGCGACGTTTGGGAGACCCAGGGGATTATCGATCCCAAATACGTCAGCAAAAACCAATCCATGATAACTGTCAGAAGGTTCTGAAAATTGTTTGAATTTACCATTGCCCCAATTATAGTTACCCCCATCAACGATGACGCCTCCTATGGAAGTTCCATGTCCTCCGATCCACTTAGTAGCGGATTCCACTACCACAGCAGCACCATGCGCAATGGGTCTAAATAAATATCCCCCAGCACCAAAAGTATTGTCTACCACTAAGGGGAGATCATATTTTTTGGCTAATGAGGCAAGAGCATCAAAATCGGGAATGTTGAATCCGGGATTACCCATAGTTTCTATATACAACGCTTTGGTTTGATCATCGATTAAGGCTTCGAAGTCTTCTGGCTTATCAGAATTAGCGAAGCGCGCCTCAACCCCTAATCGCTTAAATGCATTTTTAAATTGATTGTAGGTACCTCCATAAAGAAAGGAAGTAGACACAAAGTTATCTCCTGCTTCTAAGATATTATTTAGTGCAATAAACTGTGCAGATTGGCCAGAAGAGGTGGCCAATGCAGAGACACCGCCCTCAAGTGCAGCAATTCTTTTTTCGAAGATGTCGTTTGTTGGATTGTTTAATCGGGTATAAATATTACCAAATTCTTTAAGCGCAAATAGATTGGCACCATGTGCTGAATCTTTGAAAGTAAAAGAAGTCGTTTGGTAAATGGGTACGGCTCTTGATCGGGTGGTTTCGTCGATTTCTTGACCGGCGTGTAATTGTAAAGTATCAAAATGTAATTGTGACATGGTAATTATATGTTTTTTATAAAAAAAGTGAAATAATGAAGTAGTGTGATGAGTTACTTGAACCTCATTACTGAGGTAAAACTTATTTTAGCTCAGTAGAGTTATGTTTGAATTCGCGCAAGGCGCATACCATTATGGCGACAACAGCAACAACTGACGTAAGCCATAAATAATGAGAGTTCCATTCTACCTGCAAGTACAGCTAGAGATAATTGAAATTTTAAATTCTGTATTATTATCATAATTATCAATTTATTTGTCAGGAATTAGCACCTACCCCTTAGCAGGGGGGTTGCTAGCGCGTCGACGAGCCTGTCTCTTAGCGCTTCTTAATAAACCGAGCTATTCTTCGATTCGAGCAGCAAACATAAGCACCCAATTTTATTTTACAAAACATTTGAAATAAATTTTTATTATTTGTTTTTTGGACTTTGAAGATGTTATCTTCTGCGCATTAATTATTTCAAGTCAGTTTTTGATGAAGGTATTTATTATTATTTACATAAAATAAGTATATCAGGATTCAAATGAATTAAAATATATTTACTTGTCAACTCATTATTGTTTTCGAATAAGTATGGAATTAATGGCTTTCTATTTTAGTTTGTAGTTCAAAGATGCAAACAGCCAATAGACTTAAGGAGATTCAAGAATATTATTTCTCCGCGAAACTTAGGGAGATCCGTGCCCTAGAAAAGGAGGGTAAGGAGGTACTTAATCTCGCTATCGGGAGCCCTGATTTGTTACCTCCCAATCAGGTCATCGAGCAACTAAAAATAGGCTCGGATCTTCCGGGAGCCAATCAATATCAGTCCTATCAAGGGTTGCTTGCCTTTCGTGAGGCCATCGCCGAATTTTCAAAAAGTCAGTTAAACATCGTCTTGAATCCTGAAGATGAAATTTTGCCTTTAATTGGTTCAAAAGAAGGAATTGCTCACATTTCATTGGCCTATCTCAATAAAGGAGATCAAGTTTTAATCCCTGAGTTGGGTTATCCTACGTACACCTCAGTCACCAAAATGGTAGAAGCGGAGCCGATTTATTATCCGTTGATCGAATCAAATGATTGGTGTCCTGATTGGAAGTTCTTTGATCATTTAGATTACAGTAAAATAAAATTACTTTATCTTAACTACCCACATATGCCGACGGGGGCAAGAGGATCTCAAAAAATTTTGGCAAAGTTTGTGGATATAGCCATCAAGCACAAGCTTCTTTTGATTCATGACAATCCCTACAGTTTCATTTTAAATGATCAACCTTTAAGTATTTTCTCAGTGGAAGGTTCCAAAACATGTGCTTTGGAATTGAACTCTTTGTCCAAATCCTTCAATATGTCTGGATGGCGGGTAGGCTGGTTGTCAGGAGCTTCAGAGAACATCAAGAATGTATTACGGATCAAAAGTAATCTGGATACAGGGATGTATCAACCTATTCAGCGAGCAGCAATCGTCGCTTTACAGCAGGATGAGAGATGGTTTGAGCAGTTAAATCATACCTATAAGATCCGTAGAAACTGCGTTTTTCGTCTTTTAGATAAACTTAATTGTACTTACCAAAAGGGACAAAGTGGTCTTTTTGTATGGGCGCAAGTACCCATGATGGATGTCGATGTCCTTATTGATGATCTACTTGTCAATAAACATATTTTCATTACTCCAGGCCATATTTTTGGAGCTAAGGGGAGACGTTATGTGAGGGTATCTTTGTGTGCTCCCGCAGAAATATTTGAGCAAGCTATTTTGAGATTATGAAGATTTCTATAATTGGTTTAGGATTAATAGGGGGCTCGTATGCTTTATCATTGAAGCAACGATTCAAAGACTTGACTTTGTATGGTTGGGATCAGAATGAAGCACATAATTTAGCGGCCAAAAAACGCAACATTATTGACGTGAGTTGTCTCTCATTGGAAGAGGCTTTTGATCAGGGTGACTGGATCCTATTGGCCATTCCCGTAAATGACATAGAATCTTCACTTTCAGGCATGTTAGATAGACTAGCACCTCATCAATTAATTATTGATTTTGGATCTACCAAGGAACAAATCTGTAAAGGAGTCGCTAGGCATAAAAGGCGAGATCAATTTATTGCGGCACACCCGATTGCGGGCACTGAATATAGTGGACCTAGTGCGGCCTTTTCGAACTTATACCAAGACAAAGTCATGATTGTGTGTGAATCAGAAAAAACAAGGCCAGATTTTCTGAGTGCTTTTAAAGATCAATGTGGCGCACTGGGTATGGCAACTCTTTATTTAGGTGCTGCCGAACATGACGTTAACCTAGCCTATGTTTCTCATTTGAGTCACATCATTGCTTTTGGGCTTTCCCATACGGTCCTACAAAAAGAAGCGTCCGCCATGAAAATTTTGGATTTGGCAGGTTCCGGACTGGCATCAACGGTAAGATTAGCCAAAAGCTCTCCAGATATGTGGACGCCCATTTTTATTAGTAATCGAGATGCTATTTTAGAGAGTTTAGATGTATATCTCGAGAAAATAAATAATTTTAAAGCACTACTCACAGCATCAAATACCTCAGGGATTAGAGCATATCTCGAGAAAGGCAGAGAGATTAAAAAAAGCCTCAAATGAGGACTATTCTCAGTCGGTCAAAAAATGCTAAATAATCAAACGCGAAGGGTAGAAATACCTCCATCAATCGCCATGACTTGACCTGACATCCACTGTGATTTGTCAGAGAGCAAAAACTCAACGACCTCAGCCATGTTTTCACTGGTCCCAATTTTTTTCAAGGGATGTCTTTCTGCATTGGCTTGTTTTTTCTCATCAGTACCCAATAATTTCGAGGCCAATGGTGTATCGGTGAGCGAAGGGGCGATAGCATTAACCCGAATTTTTGGGGCCAATTCAGCTGCTAAAGATCGGGTCAGACCTTCAATAGCTCCCTTTGAGGCTGCTACTTGTGTATGAAAGTTAAAGCCTGACTGAACGGCGACCGTTGAGAAAAATACAATGGAAGCACTTAATGATTTTTTCAGATGGGGTAGAATCGTCTGAATAATCTTGATGGCACCCATAACTTGAAGTTCAAAATCAGCTCGGAAAGCGTCAGGTTTGATTCTATGGAAAGGTAATAAATTGATACTTCCAGGGCAATAAACCACACCATCGATGGCCTCAGGAAGTATTGAGAGATCCAAAGTATCAGATAAAACATCAAATTTGAAGGGTTTGATATTGTCAGCGGTGGGGATATTTCCCTTGTTAAACGACGCTGTGATTTGATAATTTGAGTCATTTGTAAGTTTTTCGATTAAAGAAGCCCCAATGCCCGAGGAACCTCCAATAATAAGAATATTTTTCATGTTTATACAACTTAAGTAGTTTTAACAAGATTCAACCCAAATTAGTGCCATGCTTATTTAGAAAAATGAGATTATTTTGTGTACTTATTCTTTTTAATACCTTTTCTAAGATTAGAATTTTTACTTTTGCAGCTAAATAACGGATGGAATTCATGAGAGT
>MDTB01002422.1_pt1 | contig 24490 bp, 23 predicted proteins | sample 811161 | NCBI WGS metagenome assembly MDTB01 (sample SAMN05326650, study PRJNA326480) | marine metagenome | isolation source: seawater | place: Mediterranean Sea | collected 2009
ATTTAAATAAAAAAAATATAATTATTTTAGAATATAAAAAAAAAATAATTGGTACTATTAGGTTAGTTAAAAAAATAACTATAAATCAAAAAATAAGATTAAAAGTGCTTGGGATTTCTCATGTTTGTATTTTGAATAAATATAGAAATAGAGGTTTTTCAAAAATATTAATGAATTATGCTATTCTTTATGGAAAAAAAAATAATTATGATATTTCTTTGTTATTTGCAAGAAAAGCATTAGATAAATATTATAACAAGTTTGATTTCTTTGGACTATCATCTTTTCCTAAATTTAGTTTAGAATTAAAAAAAAATATCAATATAAAAGATAAAAAAATTTCAATTAGAGATGCAAATATCAAAGACAGTGTATTTTTAAATAAATCTTATAAATTATGCTATAATAAATCAAATTTTTTTTTTATTAGATCAAAAAAATATTGGAAGCATATTTTAAAACATTCTAAGATTTTTAATACAAAATTTAAAATAGTTTTTTATAATCAAAAGCCATTATTTTATATTAATTACAAAAATAATGAAATTTATGAGTTTGGTGGTGTGATAAATAAAACATGCTCAACAATTCTTAAAAATTTTATATTTTATTATTTAGAAAAAAAATTCTTTTTATTTAACGATCCTTATCACCCATTTATTTCATACTTTAATAATGAAATAAATAAATTAGAATTTAAAAATACAATTTATGGTGGGCATATGGTTAGAATTTTAAATGAAAATAAATTTAATTTAAAGTCTAAAAAAGCTTCTAAAATATTTAATAAATTAAATATAAAAAGTAAAAATAAATTTAATTTAAATTTATTTTCTCTTTTTAAAACAGCTTATTTTACAAATACAAAAATATTTCATTTTGATAAGAATTTTTTTGTAAAATATAAAATTGTTCATTTTTTAAGAAATGACGAATTTTAATTATTATATTTAATCTTTTCTTGAAAAAAAATTTAAGATAAATATTTTTATTATAACAACAACCATTCTTATAGCTACTCTAAGTGAAGATGAAAAACTATAAGTAATTTTTGAGTAACCTTCTCTTTTCAAATAAAAAACGGGAATTTCAATTATTTTATATTTTTTTTGAATTAGTCTTATCATTAATTCAGGTTGAAAATGAGATCCATCAACATTTAATTGATGTATAATATTTTTTAATGTTTTCTTCTTAAAAGCTTTAAAAGAACATCCTACATCAGTTAGACTTGGCCCATTAAATAAATATTCCAAAAATTTTGCAACTATAATATTGCCATATCTTAAATACCATGACATTTTGGCTCCTAATTCAATCATTGATTTAGAAGTTCTTGTCCCAAAAACACAATCAAATTCCGAGAGATAAGCTAAGAATTTATAAATATCATTATGAGAAAATGTAAGATCTGGTTCACAAATAATTATAATTTCTGAATTTGACTCAATTATACCTCTCTTTATAGCTGCACCATATCCTTGTTTTTTTTCAAATATATATTTAGCTTTAGTTTTTTTAATTTCATTCTTTGTATTATCAGAACTATTATTATCAATGATTATAATATTTGAAAAAAGATTTAAAGACTCAAAATTATTAATACATTTTTTTATAGACTTCTCCTCATTATATGCAGGTAAAATTAGATCAACTGTTTCGTTAATATTTAAATTTAGATAATTTTGTTTTTCCATGTTTCAGGTGTAAGATCATTTTGAATTTCTAAATCGAATTTATATTCGAATTCTTTTGCTCCCCTTGCTTTTATGTATTCATAAGTTAATTTTATAGACTCCTCTAATGTATATTTAGTTCTGTAATTAATTAGCTTTCTTGCTTTATTTGATGAACAGGTAGCAAATTTAACTTCTTGAGGTCTATCTTTATAATATATATGTTTTTCATTAAAACCTGTTATATTTGAACATTTGTCTGCAAGTTCTTTAATAGATATAAATTCTTCATCAGGACCAATATTAATTATTTCTTTTGAGGTTATCTCATTTGTTATAGATTCCTCTATACATGAAATGCAATCATCAACATAAGAAAAACATCTTTTTTGAGAGCCATCACCATAAATAATTGCTGGTTTTTTTCTTATCATTCTATTTAAAAAAATGGATAAAACATTTCTGAAAGGATCATCATATTTTTGTCTTGGTCCAACGATATTATGTGGCACAAGAATAGTCCAATCTGTTTTATGTGTATTACATAAATTTTTTAAAGTTTGTTCCGCTGCTACTTTAGCTATTCCATAAGGATCCTGAGGCATAGGAGTCATATCTTCAGTAAATGGATAGCTTTGTTCCCCGTATCTAGCCATTGATGAAAAGAAAATTATTTTTTTTACCTTATTAGAAATTGCAGCAGAAAAAGTTGATACACTCGCTTCATAAATATTTTTTGTTACAAATGATGGAGAAAAAACAGAAAAACCCTCATAAGCAGTGGCTGCGCTATGAATAACAATATCCATATTTTTTAATATTTTATTCATTTTATTAAAATCACAACAATCAACATTATAAAATTTAAAATTTTTTGATAAATTATCTTCATATCCTCCTATAAAATTATCATTTCCATACACTTTAAAACCTTTATTTGATAAATAATGAGCTAAGTTAGATCCTAAAAATCCAGCTATTCCAGTAATAAATATATTCATGATTTTTTTTGTTTATAATTAATAAATACTTTTAAAGACAATATTAAAGAAGATATCCAAAAGATCCACATATATCTTGGTCCTGGATTTAAAAAAAAGAATAAAAAAAATTGAGAAAAAATTAAAATATATAATGGTAAAAGATTAACATTTTTAAAATTGACCATTTTTAAAGAAATGATTAATGCTATAATTATAAAATATTTGTGTATTTCAAAAGGATTTATAAAGTTGCCGAGCATTTCTATCAACATATTTTTTTTATCAATGCTTAAATCAAATGAAGATATTAAAATTAGATAATCTTTTAAGGTTATTTTAATATTAGCATTAGAAAAAACTGCTTCTGTAAATAAAATTAATTTACCTCCGTAATACAAATTATGTAATAAAGGTAAGAAAATAATTGATCCTGCAGTTACATAGAAAATTAAAGTTTTAATGTGACTATTTTTTATAAGATAAAAAAGAGGGATAATTAGTAAAAAAAAAACTAGACGAAGAAAGATTTGGTCTTAAAATACATGAAAAGCTAAAAAGTAAGCAAGTTATGGGCAGGGTTTTATAAAATTCATTAGTATTTTTAAACCAATAAATTAATCTTAAAAAAGCAAATAAAAAAATTGTATATGCAATTGGCTCAGCAAATACTTTAGTAAAATATCTAAAAAATTGAAAATAACTAAAACCCATGTGATGCATTAGTGGAAAGAAAAGAAATGATATCATTAAAATTATGACAATTTTATTTGATAAGTAAAATGAAAGTAATTTTCTTAAAATAAAAGGTAAAAAAGATAATATAATCAAATGAAGATAATATGCATTCCCGTAAATAATTTTTTCAATAGCTACAAAATACCTCATTCCAGGCATATAATAAAAAATATTATTGCCACCTTTAAGCGCATCATAAATATTAAAATTCTTAATTGACTGAGCAATTAAATTTGAAAAAATTAAATATAAATGACCGTCTCCACCTGGATACTGATAAAAATAAGAATTAAGAAAATTAATATTTTCTATATTTGTTAAACTAATAATTATTAAAATGGTTACTAAAGAAATTGGATATAATAATTCAAATTTATCTATTATTTTAAAATGATAGAGTTTATTAATTATAATAACAAATAAAGAAAATAAAATAATTGAAAGAATTATTTTTAAAGAAATAATTTTTAAATTTTGTATTAATTTTATATTATATTTTTCTCCTTGATCAAATATTTCAAAATTTTTTTTATTTTTAGATATTAAATGGCAATTTTTAAAATCTAAATTTTTACTAAAACAAATTTCTGATTCATAATATAATTTTGGAAATTTTAAATCTAATAAAAATGGATAATTGAATTTATCAATATATTCACTTTGATGAGTCATTGCACTTTCTGGTGAATGAAATACATTGCTCCTTAGTTCATTTAAATTTGAAATATTCAGATAATTTCTAAAAAAGATATCTTGAGTTTCTAAATTAAAGTTTTTTTTACCAAAACATTTTTCATTGTTTTCATAACAAAATTTAAAATTCTCTCTATAAAATTTATTTGCTTCTTCTGATAGTTTATTCAATTGAATATCGTTGAAATTTGATATTTGGAAAGAAAATTTTAATGGGATTAAATTAATAATAAATATAAAAAGAAAAAATCCTAATAAAGTAAAAAAATTTTTTAGATTTAGGTAGTTATGTTTTTTTATTGGCAGTATAATAAAAAAAAAATTAATAAAAATAAAAAGAATGTATTTTAATGGCTGAGATATTGGGCAGTTTAAAATAAAAATTGCAAGAAGAATGCTTGAAAAAAAATAAGTAAATATTCGATTTTTTTCTATTTGCATTATGCTTTTAAAAATTGTTTTATTATATTATAATTTATTAATTTTAAAAACTAATTAAATGTATCTTAGATTTATATAAATTAAAATTGTAATATGATTGACTATAATAATCTTCTTAAGAAAAATACAATTAATGTTCTTAAAGATATTTTAAAACATATTGAAAATCATGGTTTGACAACAAATAATCAGATTTTTATTTCCTTTTTTACAAATTATCCAAGTGTTAGAATTCCAGATTGGTTGAAAGAAAAATATCCTGAAGAAATGACAATAGTTATTCAGCATGAGTTTTATGACTTAAATGTTGAGGAAAATTTTTTTGAAATTACTTTGTCTTTTAGTGATATAAAAACATCTATTAAAATTGGATATGACTCTGTTATATCATTCGCTGATCCATCTAGAAATTTCGGTTTAAAATTAATTAATGATAATTTAGATGAAGAAAAAAAAATAGATAAAATAAAAAATGATAAAGATAATATAATTAATTTTGCTAATTTCAAAAAAAATTAATTTAAATAATAGTGATCTATTATCTGTCCATTCTCAAAATTAATACAAAGAGGGCTACCTGTTGGAAGTTCAATTGATGATATTTTCTCTGGCTTATACATACCTATCTTTATCATAATAGCTCTAAGAGAATTTCCATGTGCTACAATTAATATATTTTTTTTATTTTGAATCAGTGGTTCAATATTTTTTGAGAAATATGGAGATACTCTATCTACAACATCTTTTAAACTTTCTCCCCCTGGTGGATTAGTATCATATGATCTCCTCCATATTTGAACTTGTTCTTTTCCAAATTTTTTAGCTGTCTCATCCTTATTCAATCCAACTAAATCACCGTAGTCTCTTTCATTTAAACTATTACTTCTAGTATAAATTAATTTTGTACCCTCAAAAAAATGGTCGAGTTTTGCGGTCTTAACTGTAATTTTAGCAGTATTATTAGCTCTTTGTAATACACTACTGAAAATTTTATCAATTTTTATATTATTCTTCCTTATTAAAATACCAGCATTTTCTGCCTCAGATATTCCTTTTTGTGTTAATGGCACATCCTCCCAACCAGTAAATTTATTTTCTAAATTCCACTGACTTTGACCATGTCTAAGTAAAACAAGTTTGTTCATATGTTGTTTAGTTTATGATATAGAATACTAATATCAAATAATGAAAAATAAAAAAAGAACAGAATTTGACAGTTTGGGGCCAAAAAAAATTAATTCAGATAATCTATGGGGAGCTCAAACACAAAGATCACTAGAAAATTTTATAATCTCTAAAGAAAAAATTCAAAATGAAATAATTATAACTTTTGGTATGCAAAAAATGGCTTCTGCACAAGCAAATATGAATTTAGGTATACTAAATAAAAAATTAGGTCGTTTTATAATTAATGCATGTAAAGAAATAATAAATCTCAATCTTATTAATGAGTTTCCATTAGTTGTTTGGCAAACAGGATCGGGCACTCAGACAAATATGAATTTAAATGAAGTAATAAGTAATTTTGCAATAAAAAAAATGAAAGGGAAGATTGGCTCTAAAATTCCAATTCATCCTAATGATCATGTAAATTTATCACAATCATCAAATGATACTTTTCCAACAGTTATGCATATAGCAATTAATGAACTACTAATAACCAACCTGATACCTGCTTTAAAAAATTATATTAGAGAACTAAACAAAAAAAAAGTTGAATTTAAAAGAATAATAAAAATTGGAAGAACTCATACACAAGATGCAACACCTATTACACTTGGAAATGAATTTTTTGCTTATTCTACACAAATAATGAATTGTCTAGATAGAATTATAATTGCCAAAAAGGAATTAGAATTTATAGCACAAGGTGGTACAGCTGTTGGATCAGGAATTAATGCTCCAAAAAATTTTGATAAAATTTTCTGTAAATTTATTAATAAGTTAACAAAAGGTAAATATAAACCATCTAAAAATAAATATGAATCTATAGCATCGCATGATAGTTTAGTTAACTTATCAAATTCATTAAGTACATTAGCAATAGCCAATATAAAAATTCTTAATGATATTCGTTTTTTAGCTTCAGGACCAAGATCTGGAATAGGAGAATTAATAATTCCTGCTAATGAACCGGGTTCTTCAATTATGCCAGGAAAAGTTAATCCAACTCAAATAGAAGCTTTTAGCATGGTATGTGCACAAGTTATTGGAAATAATACCACTGTAAACTTTGCAGGATCACAGGGACATTTTCAATTAAATGCATATAAGCCTGTGATTGCGTATAATATAATCCAATCAATTCATTTATTAACTGATGGAATAATTAGTTTTAATAAAAATTGTTTAAATAAAATAAAACCTAATAAAATAAACATTAAAAATCATTTAAATAATTCATTAATGCTTGTTACAGCATTAAATAAACATATTGGTTATGATAAGGCCGCAAAAATTGCAAAAAAAGCATACAATGAAAATTTAACTTTAAAAGAAGCTGCATTAAAATTAAAATTTGTAACTGCAAAAGACTTCGATAAATTTATTGATCCTAAGAAAATGATTTAATTAATGTAATTGTAATTATTTTTATCTGCAAATAATGTCTTAAGAAGTAAATTGTTTAAATTATGCCCTGATTTATTTCCATAAAAATAACCTTGAATTGGTGAACCAGCTAAATATAAGTCGCCAATACAATCTAAGATTTTATGTCTAACAAACTCATCTTTAAATCTTAATCCATCTTTATTTAATATTTTATTTTCTCCAACAACCACTGCATTGTCTAATGATCCACCTAAAGCTAGACCACTAGATCTAAGTAAATGAACATCTTTTTCGAATCCAAAGGTTCTAGCTGATGCAATATCGGTTTTATAATTTCCATTTATAAGTTGTAATTGACAAGATTGTTTAGAAATAACTTTACTAGGAAAATCTATTTCAAAATCTATTGAGAACTGATTATTAGGTTTAAGTTCAACTGAACTATCTTGACTTGATACTTTAATAGTTTTTTCAATTTTGAGAACTTTTCTTTGTTTTGATTGTTTTTTTATAATATCGTTTTCTAGTAAATTTACAAATTCTTTAGAACTTCCATCCATTATAGGAACTTCAGGTCCATCAATTTCTATTTTTAAATTATCTATATGTAATCCTGATAATGCACTCATTAAATGTTCAATAGTTGAAACACTAACTCCAAATTGATTACTTATTGTTGTACAAAGCTTTGTGTTAGTTACATTAAACCAAATTGCATCAACGTTATTGTTGATTTTTAAATCAGTTCTAATAAATTTGATACCGTAATCTTCTTCGGCAGGTAAAAGTTTCATTGATACAACTAAACCTGAATGAAGACCAATACCTTTTATTTCCAATGGTCGAGAAATTGTTTGTTGGTTTTTATTGTTTTGTATTTTATCAATCATAATCAAAAAAGTGCTATAAACAGCACTTTTTTATAATTATATATTTTCGGCGATTTTAACAACTAACCTAATATTTCAGAGTATTTCAATAAAAAGTAAAAAAATTACTTAATTTGCCTGTCTTCTTAAAAAAGTAGGTATATCAAGCAATTCTTCTTCAGTTTCTTGATTAAAATCTTCTTCAGATTGATCATTATCTTCAGGATTAAATTCACTACCAGCATTATCATGAGTCTCATACATTTCTGGATCATTTGAATCATTAACGAGGTCATTATTATTTATAACTGGCTCTGATTTCCTTTCTTCTGTTGATTGATTTTCTTCTAATTTTGTTTTTTCATCAGAAATAGTATCAAAGAGACTTAACCTTCTAACATTAGTTTCAACTGAATTATTTTTAATAACTTCCTGCGAAGAATTTTCTTTATTTTCATCATAATTCAAAGAAATTTCATTGGGTAAATCATTTATACTTTCCTCTTCAATTATTTCTTCATCTTTATTAGATATTTCTTGATCCAAAGTTGAAGTATTTAATTGACTATCAATAGAATGACTTTCGTATAATTGTTCATTATTTTCAATGTTAACTTCTTTTTTTTCTGAAGAAGACTCTTGAAAAGAATCTTCAAAATTTTCATTTTGATATAGATTTTCATTTTTACTTTGAGAATTATCATTGTCATTTACAATAACTTTTGCTGTCTCTTCATTTTGTTCCTTATAAACTTCATTATTTAATGAAATAGGAGCAAAATTTTCAATAGGTTTAGCTGAAATATTGCTATTAGCCTCAATACCTGTTGCCACAATACTAACTCTGACTAAACCTTCTAATCTTTCATCACATGTTGTGCCATAAATTATATTAGCTTCTTCATCAACCTCCTGCTTAATTCTATTTGCTGCTTCATCAACTTCATATAGAGTTATATCTTTTCCTCCAGAAATATTAATTATTAATCCTTTTGCTCCTTTTAAAGATACATCATCAATAAGTGGATTTGCAATAGCAGCCTCAGCAGCGGCAATTGCTCTACCTTCACCTGAAGCTTCTCCAGTTCCCATCATTGCTTTACCCATTTCAGACATAACAGTTTTAATATCCGAAAAATCAAGATTAATCATTCCTGGCTGAACCATTAAATCAGTAACTCCTCTAACACCGGCATAAAGAACATCATCTGCCATTTTAAATGCATCTGAAAAAGTAGTTTTTTCATTTGCAATTCTAAATAGATTTTGGTTCGGAATTGTTAGTAATGTATCAACATGTTGCTGCAATTCTTCTATTCCCTTATCTGCAAGTTTCATTCTTTGCGTTCCTTCAAAATGAAAAGGTTTCGTGACTACTCCAACAGTTAATATGCCCTTCTCTCTTGCTAACTTTGCAATAATTGGGGCAGCACCAGTACCTGTGCCCCCTCCCATTCCAGCGGCAATAAACAACATATGACTTCCTTCAAATTTTTCATTTAAATCCTGAATGGCTTCTTCGGCTGCTTTCTTACCAATATCTGGACGCATTCCAGCACCTAACCCCTTGGTACTATTTAAGCCTAGTTGAATTTTATTTTGACATTTAGATATTTGTAAAGCTTGTGCATCAGTGTTTGCAATTAAAAAATCGACACCTTCTAAATTAGCATCGATCATATTGTTTATAGCATTACCACCTGAGCCGCCTACACCTAAGACTGTTATTTTTGGATGTAAGTTTTGGCCTACATCTTGTATTGAAATATTAATAGTCATTTAATTCTCCGCCGTTTTTAATGTTTTTAACGATTTATCATCGAAACCGTCAACATATTTCACTAGATATAGTATTATCTAAATATATTGATCAAGCCAAGTAAAAAAGCTTGAAAATCTGGGTTTTTTCTTGGTATTTGATTGTTTTTTTAAAAATTCAATATTATAAAATTTTTCATCGTATAAAACTGACCCAACGACATCACAAAAATTCGGCTTATTATATTCTTTTTGTAAATTTAGATTATTTACTGGTGTTGCTACCCTAGTTCCACTTGCGAATATAGTTCCAACATATTTTTCTATATTATCGAGTTGTGAACCCCCTCCAGTTATTACAACATTGTTTAATTTTTTATTACTAAAATTATTATCTTTTATTTTTTGCCATAACATTTCTAATGTTTCTTCTATACGTGGTTTAATTATAGCATTTAAATTAGATCGTGTAATTTGTTTGAAATTATTTTTTTCTCCAGATACTATTGGTATCTCAATAATTTCATGATCATCACTTGGAGAAGAAATAAGAGAGCCATATAAAGTCTTTAATCTTTCAGCACTTGAAATTGTCGTTGAAACACCTCTAGCTATATCTAGAGTAACATTATTGCTGCCAATAGCTATCGTATCTGCAAAGATAAATTTATTATTTTCAAATATTGAAATTGAAGATGTAGAATGTCCTAACTCAATACATATAGTACCAAGCTCTTTTTCATCTCTAGTTAAGGATGCTAAAGAAGAGGACAGAGGAGATGGAATATAATTTTCAATATCAAGCTTCAAATGATTAATTATGTTGGAAAAGTTTTCAATATATTTTTTTTCTGTTACTATTTTATAAAAGTTAATTTTTATATTATCAGAGTAGTTACCAAGTGGCGCACTATAAAATTGATTATTATCAAGGTTGTATGAAACTATATTATTATAAAGTTCAAATTTATCTGTTTGACTATTAAAATATTCAGATTGATTTATTATTTTTTTAAGATGAAGCTCAGAAATTTTTTCATTCTTCATTTCAATTTTAGAGTCATAGTAATGTGATTTAGAATTTAATAATGAACAATTAAGATTTATAGATTTTAATTTAGTCTGAGATTGTTTTTCAGTTTCAGAAACTAATAACTTTATTTGAGCAAATAAACTTTCATAATTTAAAATTATATTTTTTTTTATATTTGATGTTGGAATACTAGCAATTGATAAAATATTAACATTTTCAGAATTTTTATAATCTGCCACAACACATGATAATTTTGAATTTCCTATATCTAAACCTGCTTTAATCATCAGTTATAATCTATAATTACTTTGTTAATGTTTCGTAGATCAAAAGATTTTATATTATTCATTTCTGTTTCGCTAAGTTTTTTTTCTAAGTCTATAAAGTTTTCTATAGAATTTTTAGGATTATTTTCTGATAACATTAGCTTAATATTATTATTAAGAATAATGTTCCAGCGTCTTTTGTTTATGAAATAAATATTTTTAATTTTGAATTTTTTTTGAAATTTAAGACTGCTAAGTATGTCTATTATTGATTTTGAATTGAGATTTGATGATTGGCCAATGAATATAATAAGATTATCATTAAAAATATTTTTATTATTTACTTCATCAATAATTTTGCCATTACTATCAAAATAAAAAAATTTATCATTAAATTTATAAATCCCCAAAGATTCGTATTCTTCTATATCTATTATGAGAGTATCTTTATAATTAGTTCGTAATTTTATATCTTTTATCCAATTATTTTCTTTAATTTCATTACTTATTTTTTCTAATGGCAATAAAAATATTGAAGAATTTTTGTATTTTTTTAAGGTATATTTTAAATAAGTTTCCTCAACTTGATACAAATTATTTACTGTAAAGTGGAGAAATTGATAATCAAATGTTTCTGAAAATAAATTTATAGCCTTATCAAAATTTCTTATAAATAGATTTTTTTGTAAATATGTTATTAATATTATAGTTGTAAATAAAATAAAAAAAAATGTATAAAATAATTTTTTTTTACTTAACAAAGAAAATTTTCTTCTATTTAAGTTTTTTGTCATATTTTAATTAATATTTTTTAATATTCCTAATATTATACTTTCGAATGTTCTTTTTTTATATTTAGCTTGTTCTGGCAATAATGAAATTGAAGTTAGTCCAGGCTGAGTATTAATTTCTAAAAAATATATTTTATTTTTTTTTATATCTAAAATAAAATCTGATCTGGCAATAGAATTACATTTTAAAATTTTATGAGCCTTTAATGCTAGACTTAAGCATTTGTTGTAGTTTTTTTTAGATAATTTTGCTGGTAAAATATGTTTAGCATAACCCTTTGAATATTTAGCCTGATAATCGAAAAATGAATTAATGGATTTAATTTCAGTAACTGCTAAAGCTTCAATTTTTTTTGAAAAATTTACAGTTGAAACTGTTAATTCTTTACCCGTAATAAACTCTTCAACTATTATATCATTATGATTTGTTATTTGTTTCTTAAAATTTTCAATATTTTTTAAAAAAAAATTTAAATCTTTATTATTTTTTATTATTATTATACCAAAACTAGATCCACTTTTTGCTGGTTTAATAACAAATTTTTTATAATTTTTTTTAAGTTTCAAAAGTTTTTTTTGATTTAGGTTGATTTTCTTTAAAACTGTAAACTTTGGAGTGAGAATATTATTTTTAGATATTATTTTTTTTGTTCTGACTTTATCAAAACAATCTTTAGAAGATTTAAAATTTGAGTGAGTAAATTTAATATTATTTTGTTTTAGTATTTTTTGTATTTGACCATCTTCTCCAAATGTTCCGTGTAAAGCATTAAAACATGTATAATTTTTATATTTAGATATTTTTTTTTCAAAATTAATTGAATTTACCATGATGCTTTTAAATTTTATGTTAATCTTATTAAAAATTTTTTTTATCTCTAACGAACTTTGAAGTGAAACCTCGTGTTCTTCATTATACCCTCCCTCTAAAATTAATATTTTCTTAGTAGTCACCGATAATTTTTACCTCCCAATCAAGAATAACTCCAAATTTATTATAAACCTTATCTATTACTAGTTTACCCAAATTTTCTAATTCACTTGCTGTTGCCTTACCATTATTTATTAAAAAATTAGAATGCTTATCACTTACAAAAGCATTCCCATAACTCATTCCCTTACAGCCTGAATCTTGTATTAATTTAGCTGCAAATAAATTAGGAGGATTTTTAAAAGTACTGCCAGAAGTTTTATATTTAATTGGTTGTGAAAAAAGTCTTCTAGTTTTTATATCTTGCATCTTTTCTTTGATATTGTCGGCTTTGCCATATTTGATCTTGAAAGTTGCTTTTGAAACAATTTGATTATTTCTTATATTTGATGATCTGTAGGATAGTTTTAAATCTTTTTTATTAACTGTTTTTTTGTTAAAATTTTTATCATAAATTTCTATACTTTCTATTTTATCTTTTGTCTCAGATCCAAAACATCCTGCATTCATTTTGACAGCACCTCCAACTGATCCAGGAATTCCACTGAAGAATTCAAAACCTTCAATATTATTTTTAAATGCAAAATTTGATAAACTCATATCTAAAATACTTGCACCGACTTCTAATTTATCTTCAAATATTTTAAAACTATTAAATCCTTTACCTAATTTTATTATTATTCCATTGAAACCTTTATCTCTAACTAATAAGTTTGATCCAGAACCTAAAATATAAAAGTTTTTATAATCTATTTCATTTAAAATAATTTCTAATTCTTCATTATTTTCTACTATTGCTAATATTTTAGCTTTGCCACCAGTTCTAAACCAAGTTAATTTTCCAATATTATAGTCAAAATAAATTTTACTTTTTAATTTATTTAATATTTTTATAAAATTTTTTTCCATTAACTATTAAAATAATTTTTTGCAATGTTTGATATTGAGCCTGCTCCCATAAAAATAATGATATTTTTTTTCACTGAATATTTCATTAGAGATTTTTTTAAATTATTTAAATTTTTTAAATAAGTAATATTTTTATTAAGCTTTATTACTTTTAAATAGATATCTTTCGAAGTAAATCCTTTTATTTTTTTCTCTCCTGCTGAATATGTATCTAATATTATTAAATGATCAATTTTTGACAAAATATTTACAAATTCATTAATCAATATTTTTGTTCTTGAATAGCGATGAGGCTGAAATACAACAATTACATTTTTTTTTAAATTTTTTGCTGCATTAAGTGTTGCGGATATTTCTGTTGGATGATGGGCGTAATCATCATATATCATTGCATCATTTTTTTTACCCAAGAGAGTAAATCTCCTTTTAACACCAATATAATTAATAAGAGCTTTATTTATATCAATATTTTTAACTCCTACAATTTTGGAAGCTATAATACTGGCAGTGCAATTTAAAAGATTGTGATTGCCAATTGCATTAATTATAAATTTATAATTACTTTTTCCAATTATTTTATTTTTTATTTTTAATTTAAATGATGTTTTACTTGTGTTGCCTTTAATGTCATAAATTAAAATGTCAGCTTTTTTATTTTTGATCGCATAAGTTATTATATTTCTTGTTTTAATTTTCTTTACTAATGATTGAAGATTTTTATCATCAAGACAAATTATCGATGTTCCATGAAATGGAAGCATATTAACAAAGTTTTCAAATGCACTAAATAAATTATCTTTAGATTTATAAAAATCTAAATGCTCAATATCTAAATTCGTAATTATGGATATTTGATGGGGTAATTTTAAAAATGATCCATCACTTTCATCGGCCTCTACAACCATCCATTCACCTTTTCCATAACGGTTATTTTTGGATAAGGAATTTATAATACCACCATTAACAATAGTAGGATCTAAATTTGCTTGACTAAATATATTTCCAACTAAACTTGTTGTGGTAGTTTTCCCATGTGAACCAGCAATAGCAATTGATTTTTTATTTTTCATTAGTTCAGCAAGCATATCTGCTCTTGATAATAGAGGAATTTTTTTACTAAGCGCTTCTTTTATTTCTGGATTATTATTGTTAATTGCTGAAGAAAATACGACCGCATCAACTTTATTTATATTTTTCTTATTATGGCCTAGAAAAAATTTTATTCCCTTTTTTTTTAATCTTTTAGTATTTTCATTCAAGGTTATATCACTTCCTTGAATCATGTATCCTTTATCTTGCATTAATTCAGCAATACCCGACATGCCTATTCCAGATATACCTATAAAATGAATTCTAATATTATTTTTCATTTATTACCAAATTATAAATTAATGAATTTGAGTTTTTAACTTCAATTTTATCAAAGCTTTCATTAAAAAAATTCAATTTATGAGCATTGTTATAAATTTCATAAATATAATTTTTTGCTTTGTATATTTCATTTTTTTTTTGATCTATAACTATTCCAACATTATGATCACTTATAATTGAAGCATTATGAAATTGATGATTATCTTTAGCTTTAGGAAGAGGAATTAATATTGAGGGGATCCTGTAATTAATCAAATCTCTTATAGTTCCTGCCCCAGCTCTTGAAATTATTAAAGATGTATTTTGTAGTATTTCATCAATATTATAAAAATATTCCTTAATATTTATTGATGCTTCTATTTTATCTAATTCATAAGTTAAGCTTTTAATTATACTTGCAGGAGATTGAATAATAAATCGTGCTTTAATAACTTTTTCTTTTTTAATAAGTTGAATAAGATTTAAAGAAAATTTTGATATAAATTCAGATCCTTGACTACCTCCATAAATAAAAATAGTAAAATTTTTTTTAAAATTTATATTATTTTTATTTATAAAATTTATAACTTTTTTTTCAGGAGATCCAACGACATGAATCTTATTACGAAATTTATCATTAATATTTTTCGTGGTATAAAAATTCAAGAATAATTTATTTGCAAAATTTAAAAAAAAATTATTTGTTCTACCTAATACAGAATTTTGCTCGTGTATAAAAATTTCAATTTTATAAAATTGTTTTAAAATAATACAAGTCAACATTGGAGAAAAAGAAGCATAACTTCCAAAAGAAATAACTGTTGAAGGCTTTAAAGATAAAATTATAAAAAAAGATTTCACAAAACCAAAAAAAAGTTGAATAACTCCAATGAATTTTTTAATTAGATTTCCATTTAAATTTGAACTTTTAATAACATGGATTTTTCCTATATAATTATTAATGTACTTATAACCTCTTTTATCTACCATAATGGAACAATTTATATTTTTTTTTAATAAATAGTTTGAAAAATTTTCAGCTGGAATTACATGTCCTCCAGTACCACCTGTAACTAATAAAAAATTTTTTTTCATATAATTTCGTTTTTCTTATTAGTTAATGATAACAAAAAACCAAAAAGCAAAGCAATAGATATCATTGATGAGCCACCATAACTTACAAAAGGCAAGGTCATGCCTTTTGTTGGAATTAAACCAAGAGAACTAAAAATATTAATTAAACTTTGCAATCCAAAAGAACATATTAAACCACTTATAGCTATTATTTTATATGGATCCTCAACTTTAAGAACATTTAATAAGGTTCTAACAATTATTGATAAAATAATAATAATAATAATAAGACAAAAAATAAAGCCTAGCTCCTCTCCTGCTACAGCAAAAATAAAATCTGTATTAGCATCTGGTATTTTTTCTTTCAAAATTCCTTGTCCAGGACCCTTACCTAGTAGTCCTCCATTTTGAAAAGCTCTAATACTTAAGTCAATTTGATATGTATCACTGCCGCCTAACCCTCCAAGAAATGAATTAATTCTATATTTAACATGATCAAAAATAAAATAAGAAAATATAGAAATACTAATTATAAAAATTAATGCTACAAATACCAAAAATATTGACAATCCAGCAACAAATAATTGACAAAAAAATGTTGCAGAAACTAAAACAGTCATACCTAGATCTGGTTGCATTAATATCAAAGCTAAAAGAAAGAAAAAAAATGAAAATAAAAACATAAGATAGAATTTTTTATCTTCTATTGATTTGCTTATACACCAAGCAGTTAGAATTACAAAAATTGGCTTAATCATTTCTGAAGGTTGAAGAGTAAAATTAAAAATTTGAATCCATCTTTTTGAACCTTTAACTTCATAGTCTAAAAAAAGTATAGAAATCATTAATATAATTAAAATTATGAAAGAAAAGAATGCTATTCTCCTAATATTTTTGCTATCTAAATCAGCCAAAATAAAAAGTAAAATAAATGAAATAATAAAAAAAACAGTATGCCTGTTTAATGAAAAGTTTTCATCAATTGAAAATGATAGTATTAAGCCAGTAAATCCAAGCGACAAAATAAGTATAAAATTTATTCTATCAACTGTTGACCACCAATTAAGTAAATATTTCATAAATTAGAAAGACTGAGATGCACTAATTTATTAAAATCATTACCCCTATCCTCAAAATTTTTATATTGATCATAAGAAGTACATGCAGGAGCAAACAAAATATTTGATTTAAAATTATCATTTTTTATATCCTCAAAAACTTGTTTTATCAATAATTTTAAATTCTTAAATCTTTTAACATTTAAAGATTTTGATATTTTCTTTTCAATAAATAAAGCTGATTTACCAAATACATAAACACAATTAATTTTTTCTTTGTAATCTGATAATATTTCAAAATGTATTTCTTTGGATATACCTCCCAGTATTAAATAAATATTATTATAATCGTTGATTGAGTTTATTGTAGAATTAATATTAGTTGATTTACTATTATTTATAATTTTTAATTTTTTATTTTCAAAAATTACGCTAGCTCTATATGGTAAATTTTTGAAGTTTTTTACAACTTTAGTAAAATTTTTTTCTGGCAATTTTAATAATTTATTGCAGATATATGCAATCAAAATATTTTGATTATTTGCTTTTCCTTCAAAACTTTTAGATATATTTTTAAGATAAAATTTTTTATTTTTTTTAAAGTAATTATCTAAAATTAAATTATCACCCATGTAAACATTTGCAGATTTATCAAATATAGAAAAACTTATCTTATTTTTTATTTTTTTTTGAAGAAATATTTTTCTTGAATATTTATCATCGATTGAAATTAAATTTATTCCTTTTTTTGAAATTATATTTTTCTTTTGATTGATATAATCATTAATATTTTTATATCTATCTAGATGGTCACTAGACAAATTAGTAATTATTGATATTTTTGTATCGAAATTTCTAATTGTTTCTAATTGAAAAGAACTTAGCTCTATTACATGATAATCAAATTTTTTTTTTGATATTAAAGAATTACAAAGTGGGTCACCAATATTCCCGCCGACAAATGTTTTAATATTATTAGTTTTTAAGATATCTCCAATCAATTTAGTAGTGGTAGACTTGCCATTAGTACCTGTTATTGCAATGATTTTTTCTTTATTTAAGTATGATAAATATAAATTTAAATCTCTTTTTATTTTTATTTTTTTTATTTTTTGAAATTTTTTTTTGTCTTATTGATATGCCAGGAGATACATATATTTTTTTAAAATTATTTAAATTATTATTAGGATTAATAAATAATTTTCTATCAAAAAATTTTTTTAAATTCTTTCTTACCTTTAAATCATCATCCCAAATTTGAAATTGTTTATTTTTTTTTTCAAATAATTTTATTATTGATAACCCTGATTTTTGTAATCCATAGACTAAAAACATTATCTAATTCTTAAAGTTGCAAGTCCAATTAAAGCTAGTACAATAGTTATTATCCAGAAACGAATTACTATTGTGGATTCTGCCCATCCTTTTTTTTCAAAATGATGGTGCAAAGGCGCCATTAAAAAAACTCTTTTTCCTGTAATTTTAAATATTAAAACTTGAATAACTACTGAAAATGTTTCCAATACAAATAAACCTCCAATTATTGCAAGTAATATTTCATGCTTACATATGATCGCAATTGATCCTAAGGATCCGCCTAGTGCAAGTGATCCAGTATCACCCATAAAAACTTTTGCAGGAGGAGCATTAAACCATAAGAAACCCAAAGCTGCACCTATTAGGGATCCGCAAAAAACAGCTAGCTCACCAGTTCCAGAAATGTATTGAATAAGCAAATAATTTGAGAAAAATACATTACCTGAAACATAAGCAATTAAAGAAAATGACATTGCTACAATCATTACTGGAACTATTGCTAAACCATCTAGTCCATCTGTTAGATTAACTGCATTTGCTGAACCAATTATTATGAAAACAGATATAAAGTAATAAAAAATACCAAAATCTATTATTAGGTTTTTAAAGAATGGGAATGTCATTGAATTACTTATTCCATTATCTAAATTTCTAATAATTAAATAAGTGATTAATAATCCGAATATTATTTGAAAAGTTATTCTAACTTTTGATGATATACCTAAGCTAGAGTTATTTTTTATTTTTTTATAATCATCAGCAAATCCGATTAAGCCAAAAATTAAAATAGTTAATATTGAAATCCATATAAAATTATTTGTTAAATCTGACCACAAAATAGTAGATACCAAAACACTTAGTATTATCAATAATCCTCCCATTGTGGGAGTGCCTTTTTTAGCTATTATATGTGACTCAGGCCCATCTTTTCTTATTGGTTGACCTGAAGGCTGAATATTAGATAATTTATTAATTAAATAATTTCCAAAAATAAGTGAAAACAATAAACCTGTGAGTATTGCTGCCCCAGATCTAAATGTAATATAACTAAAAATATTTAGAAAACTAAATGCTGATTGATACTCAAAAGCTAAATATTTTATCAAATCAAATTACCTTTTTTAACAAATTTTTTGTAAATTTATTTATCTCTGTTGAATTGGAACATTTAATCAAAATAATGTCATTATTATGAATATTTTTATTTAAATAGTTCATAATTTTATTTTTATTTTCGAGATATATAAATTCATTTTTTGGATTTAGTAATTTTTTTATAGATCTTCTAAAGAATTCGCCACATAAAATTACAAACTTGAAACTATACTTGTCTATTTGATGTAATAAATCAAGATGTAACGCATCTGTATTTTTCCCTAATTCATTCATATTACCTAAAATCAATATTTTTTTACTATAAACTTTTTTGATATTACTAAAATAATCTACGCTTTGATAAATTGTTTCAGGATTTGCATTATAAGACTCATCAATAATTTTTATTTTCTTATTATTAATATTAATTTTGTGAGTTAATCCCCTACCATCAACTGGTTTAAGAAATTTCTGATTATTTGTTATAGTGTCAATTTTTAATAAATTTTGATTAAAAAAAGCATAACAAAATAATAAATTAATTAATCTAAAATTTATTATTGATTTTTTTTTCAAAACTATAGTTTTTTTATTAATTGAAAAATTGATAAAAAAAGAATTTTTTTTTCTAACTATATCTTTTATAAAATATTTATTAGATAACTTACCTATTTTGATAACTTTTATATTTTTTTCATTTTTAGCTTTATTAAAAATTATCTTATCAGATTGATTTACTATGTTTAAATATAATTTTTTTCCTTTATTATTATATTTTGATAAAAAAATATCAGATTTTTCTTTAGCTATATTACTTTTAGTTTTAAAATTTTCAAGATGTGTAGATTGAATATTCGTTATAAATATTTCTGAAGGTTTTATAATTTTAGTTAAGTATTTAATTTCTCCAAAATTATTTGTTCCTAATTCAAAAATTGCAAATGATGATTTTAAATTTAAGTTTAGGAGAGAAATTAATACTCCTAATTCATTATTATAACTTTTTTGTGAATAAGAGATTAAATTATTTTTTTTTAAAAAGAATGCGAGCGTCTCTTTTAGGGTAGTTTTACCAGCACTTCCTGTTATACCAATTACTTTTCCTTTGTATAAATTTCTTTTTTTTATGGCTAGATTTGTTAAATATTTAATTAAATTTTCAACAAAAATAATTTTTTTACTTTTAATATAATTTTTATTATCAGTTAAACAAAATTTAGCATCATTTTTTAATGATGATTTTAAAAATTTGTTACCATGAAAATTTTTTCCCTGAAGTGCCAAGAAAATATCACCTTTTTTAATATCTTGACTAGAAATTTTAATTTTATTATTTTTAGATATTATATATTCTTCTAATTGTTGTTTTATACTCATTTTCCAATAATATTTTTTACTATTTCATAATCATCAAATTTAATTTTTTTATTTTTAATAATTTGTACTTTTTCATGACCTTTACCAGCAATTAATAACGTCTCATTTTCTTTTATATCTTTAATAGCTTTTGTAATTGCTAGTTTTCTATTTGAAACCTCTATTCCATCAGGACAATACTGAAGAATACTTTTACGTATTTTAGATGCATTTTCATTACGTGGATTATCATCAGTAATATAAATTCTACTAGCAAATTTTTTTGCTATTACTCCCATCAATTTTCTTTTATTTTTATCTCTTTCTCCGCCACATCCAAATAAAAGAACAGGTTTTTTATTTTTTGATTTTAAGGATTTTAATATTTTTTCTAAAGCATCTGGCGTATGCGCATAATCAATTATTATTTGAGATTTTTTTTTCTTATAATTAAGCGTTTGCAAACGTCCAGGTGGATTAATAATAGTTGGTAAAGTTTTTAATATTTCTTTTTCCTTAATATTCAATGCTAAACAACTTGTTATTGCACATTCTAAATTTTCAAATTCTATAGATGTACTCAATTTTAAATTTTTTATTTTAGATACTTTTTTATTTATAAGAATTTTAAAAAAATTTTTATGTTTTTCTATAAATGTATAATTCTTTCCATAATATAATACTTTTATTTTTCTTTTTTTTAAATTACTTCCAATTTTTAATGCATTTTTTATTCTTGAATTAATTACAGCAGTACCATTTTTTGATAAATATTTCGTAAATAGCTTTATTTTAGTATTTTTATATTGTGATATTGTTTTGTGATAATCAAGATGATCATTAGAAATGTTTGTAATTGCAGCTATACTAATAGGATAATTTCTTATTCTATTTTGATCTAATGCATGGCTAGAGGCTTCAAAAATATATATACTTTTTCCTTTTGTATTTAAGTGTCCATACTTATACAATTCTTCATATGCTGGTGTTGTTAAACCTATTTCATTTATTTTTTTTCCATTTTTAAAATAACCTAAAGTTCCAACAGTTACATTTTTGTAATTAAGTAAAGTTAATATTTTTGAAATATACCAAACAACCGAAGTTTTTCCATTAGTTCCAGTAATTGCAATACTTTTATAAGGAAGTTTTTTATAAATTTTTTTTAATAATTTTTCTTTTTCTAAATTTATATCTGATACTACAAATTGAGGTATAGATAAAAATTTATGATACTTATTTGAAATAATTGCTGGAATTTTATTTTCGACAGCTTCTTTAATATATTTTTGCTTTGCATTTGAATTGTTATCATAAAAAAAAATAGTATTTTTATTTGTTAATTTTGAATTTGAGGTGATAGATGAAAAATATTTATCTTTATTAAAATTATAAGTTTTTAGTATTTTAATATTTTTGGTTAAATTAGATAAATGCATTAATTGCTTTATAAAAAAAATTTGTGTCTGTTTTAAGAATTTCGTTATTAATTTTTTTTGGAATATTAAAAAGATTTATAATATCAATTATAATTTCTCTTACTAATGGAGCATTAACTCTTGCTCCAGTCATTTTTTGTAAAGTCCCATCTGCTTTTTTTGGATATTCTATGGCTGTATAGACTACAAATTTTGGATTATTTATTGGAAAAATTCCAATAAAAGATGTCATATTTCTATCTTTATAATATCCGCCAGCAGGATTTAATAATTCTGAAGTTCCAGTTTTTCCACCTATTTCATAACCTTCTATCTTTACTCTAGGTCCAGTATATTCTGTTTTTAGAACTACAGCATTTAATAAATTTAAAAAAAAATTTGAAGATTTATTATTTTTTAAAATTTTCTTTTTTTTAAAATTCTTGTTTAATTTAAGAGTTGGAAATACTTCAATACCATTGTTTGATAGAGTGGCATATGCTTTTACCAAATGAAGAGGAGTTATTGAAAAACCATGACCAAAACCTATTGTAGCAGTTTCAACTGGGCCCCAATTATTCTTATTTCCTAATGGATTTGCAGCTTCTTTGTTTTCTATATTAATTCTATTATTGAATCCTATATCACTAAAAAATTTTTTTTGATTTTTCTTGCCAATTAATGTTGCAATTTTAGCAGTTCCAATATTTGATGACTCAACAATAATTTTTTCAACATCATAGATACCATCATCTTTATAATTATCAAAATCACTGATATTAAAATATTTTTTTGTTACATCAAATGTCATATCTGGACTTAATATTCCTAAATCATAGCCCATAGTTGCAGTAATTGGTTTAAAAGTAGATCCCATTTCAAAATTTGATTGAAATACTCTATTAATTAAATTGTTATCTTTATAAGAAGATTTTTTTTCTGGATTATAATCAGGCAAACTTACTGAAGATAAAATATTACCGTTATTTATGTTCATTACGATTGCTAAACCAGAGTCTGCTCTATAAAAATTAATAGTTTTGTTAAGATTTTCCCTTACCAATTGCTGTAAATTAATATCTAAAGTTAAATGAATATCTTCTGATTTAGATAGTTTATCATTATAAAATCTTTCAATACCATTTTGGCCACTATGATCTATATCAACATGGCCTACAATATGAGAAGATGCATTTTTAAAAGGATATATTCTTTTATATTCTGTATGATTTTTTATATTGATTTCACCTAAATTTATAACTTCTTGATACTCATTTGGTGTAATATTTCTTTTTATCCAAATAAATTTTTTATCATTTAAAAGTTTTTTTTCAAATTGATTAGAATCAAGATCAAGAATTTTTGATAATTTAATAGAAAGTTTCTTTTTGTTTTTTATTTTAGAAGGATTTATTGATAATGAAGTACTTTTTATAGAAGTTGCCAATATATTGCCATTTCTATCGTAAATATCTCCTCTAATATATTGTGAAATAATATTTTTTTCATCTATATTTTCATTAAATAACATTACATCTGAAATTCTATAAATTGAAATAAAGTAGACAAAAATAAAAATTGTAATCGAGAAAAAAACTCTTTTATGTACTAATTTCAAGGAGTCACTATCAAATAATTTAAATTTATTTAACATCTTTGAAGTTAATCTCTAATTTTAACTAAATTAATAATTTTTTCATCTTTTGATAATTGTTTAAAAGAAATCACTTGTGGGAGTTTGTTGGAATTAGTCTCATTAAAATATAATGAATATAATTTTTTTAAATATGAAGTATTTTTATGAAAAGTAAATTCAATTTCATTAATTTTTAAATTCTCATTTATTTTAGAAATTTCTAATTTTAAATTATTATTATTTTTCTCTATTTCTCTTGTTTTATTTGCTACAAAAATCATTAAAAAAACTAAAAGTAAATTCAAAGACATTACTGCTATTATAGACTTTGTATACTTCATTCTTAAATTTTTTTAGCTACCCGAAGTTTCGCTGATCTAGATCTAGGATTTATAGAAATCTCAGACTCTGATGGCAATATTGGTTTTTTGGTGATTATTTTAAGTTGAGTTGCCAAATTATCAGGCAACTCCGGGTAGTGGCGGGAGGAACGCCATCGTTTACCACTATTGTGGTTAAAAAAATCTTTCACAATTCTATCTTCTAGA
>MDTB01025911.1_pt1 | contig 24489 bp, 23 predicted proteins | sample 811161 | NCBI WGS metagenome assembly MDTB01 (sample SAMN05326650, study PRJNA326480) | marine metagenome | isolation source: seawater | place: Mediterranean Sea | collected 2009
TGTTGTAGATGGAAGAAATATAAAGCTACAAGGATATGAAAGTGGATATTACATCGGAGGATGCTTATTCGATAATGTAACTAAAGACATGAGAATATACAAAGAAGAAATTTTTGGTCCAGTACTTTCTGTTGTTAGAGTAAATGATTTTGATGAAGCTGTTCAATTAATTAATGATCACGAATTTGGTAATGGTACCAGTGTTTATACAAGAGACGGGGATGTTGGTAGAACATTTGCCAGTAAGATTAAAATAGGAATGGTTGGAATAAATATACCAATTCCAGTACCAGTCGCTTTTCATAGTTTTGGAGGCTGGAAAAGATCTTTGTTTGGAGATCAACATATGCATGGACCAGAAGGTGTTAGATTTTATACAAAGCTAAAAACAATTACCTCTAGATGGCCTTCTGGGGTAAGATCTGGCCCAGAGTTTGTAATGCCGACAATGAAATAGAGAAAATATATGAAAAAGAAAATTACTTTAATAGGAGCTGGCCAAATTGGAGGAACTCTAGCGCATTTAATTGCTTTAAAAGAATTAGGAGATGTTGTTTTATTTGATGTAGCGGCTGGTATAGCTAAAGGCAAAGCATTAGATATTGCTCAATCTTCTCCAGTTAACGGCTTTAATATAAATTTATCTGGATCTGATAACTATGATGACACTAAAAATTCTGATGTGATTATCGTAACAGCGGGTGTTCCAAGAAAACCGGGTATGACCAGAGATGACCTTCTCGGAATAAATCTTAAAATAATAAAACAAGTTGCTGATGGAATTAAAGATACCTCTCCTAATGCTTTTGTAATTTGTATTACTAATCCTCTTGATGTAATTGTTATGGCGCTGCAGAAATACTCAGGCCTACCAAAAAATAAAGTTGTAGGTATGGCTGGAATTTTAGACTCATCAAGATTCATCTATTTTTTATCACAAGAATTAAACGTACCAGTTAACAATATCAAATCATTCGTTTTGGGTGGGCATGGAGATAGTATGGTAGCAATGTTGGGGTCAACTGAGATTAATGGAAAAAAATTAGAAGATTTAATTAAAGAAGGGAAATTAAAGAGGGAAAGATTAGAACAGATAATTGAAAGAACTAAAAAAGGTGGAGCAGAAATAGTAAAATATTTAGAAAAGGGATCTGCTTTTTATGCACCTGCAGCTTCAGGAGTCCAAATGGCTGAAAGTTATTTGAAAGATTTGAAAAAACAATTACCTTGTGCAGTATACCTTAATGGAGAATATGGAGTAAAAGATATTTATGCTGGAGTTCCAGTAATTATTGGCTCTAAAGGAGTAGAAAAAATAATTGAAATAAATCTATCTGCTAAAGAAAAAATAGATTTTGATAAATCGATTGATTCAGTCAAAGAATTATTTGATGCAGCTAAAAAGATTGATGAAACTCTTAGATAATTAATGAATATTCATGAACACCAAGCTAAACAAATTCTTAAAGAATTTGGAGCCCCTGTTTCAAACGGTGTGGTTATTTTATCTATAGATGATATTAAAAGAGAGATAACTAAGTTACAGGGCAAAGAATTTGTTTTAAAGGCGCAAATCCATGCTGGAGGACGTGGTAAAGCTGGAGGTGTAAAACTTATTAAAAGTATTTCCGAATTAGAAATCGAAGCAAAAAAAATGATGGGTAAAACCCTTGTTACCCACCAAACAGGACCCGAAGGAAAAGAGGTGAAAAGACTTTACATAGAAGAAGCCTCAGATATTTTAAAAGAATATTATCTATCTTGCTTAATAGATAGAGAAAGTTCAAAAATAGCTTTCATTAGTAGTACAGAGGGTGGAATGGATATAGAAAAAGTCGCTTCTGAAAATCCTCAAAAAATTATCACAAACAAGATAGAATTAAGAGATGAAGGACCAACTAATAAAGAAATTGAAAATATCATCTCTATATTTGGTTTTAATGATCAACAAAAAATAATTGCAAGGAAGTTGATTAGATCTTTGTATAAGATTTTAATAGAGAAAGATGGAAGTTTGATAGAAATTAACCCTTTAATTATTACTAAAAGTGATAAAATTATCTGTTTAGATGCTAAAATGAATTTTGATGATAATGCAATCTATAGAAGACCAGAAATTTTTAAACTGAGGGATTTGAATGAGGAAGATCCCACTGAAATTGAAGCTAGCAAACATGATCTTGCTTACATCAAATTAAATGGATCCATAGGTTGCATGGTTAATGGAGCAGGATTAGCTATGGCAACAATGGATATCATAAAACTTTATGGAAAAGAACCTGCAAACTTTTTAGATGTAGGTGGAGGTGCTTCTAAGGAAAAGGTCGCTGCTGCATTTAAACTAATACTATCAGATAAAAATGTAAAAGGTATCTTGATAAATATATTTGGAGGAATAATGAGATGTGATGTTCTTGCTCAAGGAGTGGTAGACGCGGCTAAACAAATTGATTTATCAATTCCATTGGTTGTTAGATTAGCTGGGACCAATTTTAAAGAGGGAAAAGATATACTAGATAAATCAAATTTAAAAATATTATCTGCTTCAGATTTAAATGATGCAGCTAAGAAAATTGTTGAGGCAATCAAATAATATGTCAGTTCTTGTAAATAAAAATACAAAGGTTATTTGTCAGGGCTTTACTGGAAAGCACGGCACCTTTCACTCTGAACAAGCATTAAAATATGGAACTCAATTAGTAGGAGGAGTTACTCCAAAAAAAGGAGGTCAAAAGCATTTAGGTCTTCCCGTTTTTAATTCTGTTCAAGAGGCAAAAGATCGAACTTCTGCTAATGCAACAATGATTTATGTTCCTCCAAAGTTTGCAGGAGAAGCTATTATTGAGGCAATAGAGGCTAAAATTGAATTAATTGTATGCATTACAGAAGGAATACCAGTAATAGACATGCTTAAAGTAAAAAAAGTATTAAGCAATAGTCACTCAAGATTAATTGGACCAAATTGCCCAGGAATAATTACTCCTAATGAGTGTAAAATAGGAATTATGCCAGGTAATATTCATAAAAAAGGAACTGTCGGAATTGTATCTAGATCAGGAACTTTAACTTATGAGGCAGTAGCACAAACCTCTACTAGTGGAATGGGCCAATCCACTTGTATTGGAATAGGAGGAGATCCTATTAATGGAACTAATTTCATAGACTGTTTAGAATTATTTTTAAAAGATGAGGAAACAAAATCAATTGTTATGATTGGAGAAATTGGTGGTTCTGCAGAGGAGGAAGCTGCAGAATTTTTAAAAAAAGAAAAAATCAAAAAGCCCATGGTGGGATTTATAGCTGGTTTAACAGCCCCTCCAGGAAGAAGAATGGGGCATGCAGGAGCAATAATTTCTGGTGGAAAAGGTGGTGCAGAGGATAAAATAGAAGTAATGAAATCTGCTGGAATCTCTATTTCAAAATCACCAGCTGATATTGGCGAGACACTATTGCAAAAACTAAGTGGTTAAAATTCGATAATTTGTGTTAAAATAGGTTTTAAATGTCATCATCAAAAGATAACACAACTTATAAAAAGACATCCTTCTTGGCAGGAAATAATTCTGAATTTATTAATGAATTTTATGCTGATTTTCTCTCTGATCCAAAATCATTACCACAAAGTTGGAGACAGTTTTTTGAGGGCCTCAGTGACGAACAAAAGTTAATTTATGATGATCTCAAAGGTCCCAGCTGGTCTCCAATCAGAAAAACAAAAAAAATTTATTTAAATAAAATTGAGACAAATAAAGAATTAAAGTCAGAAACGAAAGATTTAAATTTAGAATCACCCAAACAAGCCACACAAGACTCAGTTAGAGCCATAATGCTGATTAGAGCTTTTAGAATAAGAGGACATTTAATAGCATCTTTAGATCCTTTGGGCTTACTAAAGAAAGAAGAACATCCTGAATTAAAACCAGAAACTTATGGCTTTAAAAAAATGGATTTCAATAGAAAAATATTTTTAGATGGAGTTCTCGGCTTACAATATGCTGATTTAAATAAGATACTACAAATTTTGAAGAAGACTTATTGTTCAAATATTGGTTACGAATTTATGCATATGGGAGATCCTGATGAAAAAACTTGGATTAGAAATAGAATAGAAGGTCCAGAAAAAGATATTAAATTTACAGAAAACGGAAAAAAAGCAATTTTAAACAAAATGGTAGAAGCGGAGGGTTTTGAAAAATATTTAGCTGTAAAGTTTGTGGGCACAAAAAGATTTGGTTTAGATGGTGGAGAATCTTTAATACCCGCGTTAGAGCAAATTATAAAACGCGGTGGTAACTTAGGTGCAAAAGAAATTAAGATAGGAATGCCACATAGAGGAAGACTAAACGTTTTAGCAAATGTAATGGGAAAACCTTATAAAGCAATATTCAGTGAATTTTTTGGTAAAAGTAATAACCAGGAAATCGGAGGTGATGTTAAATATCATTTAGGAGCATCTTCTAATAGAGAGTTTGACGGAAACTCTGTTCATATTAGTTTAACTGATAACCCATCTCATTTAGAGGCGGTTAATCCAGTTGTGTTAGGACAAGTAAGAGCAAAACAATTTTTTCATAAAGATATTAAAAGAAAAAAAGTTATTCCAGTTTTAATGCACGGAGACGCAGCGTTTGCCGGGCAGGGTATAGTTGCCGAATGTTTTGCAATGTCAGGATTGCCTGGCCATAATATTGGAGGGACTATTCATATAATTGTTAATAATCAAATAGGTTTCACAACTGCTCCGAGATTTGCAAGATCATCACCATATCCTTCAGATGTTGCTAAAATTGCCCAAGCTCCAATTTTTCATGTAAATGGCGATGATCCAGAGGCGGTGGTACATTGTGCAAAAATTGCTACAGAATACAGACAAAAGTTCAATAGAGATGTGGTCATAGATATGGTCTGTTACAGACGGTTTGGGCATAACGAAGGTGATGAACCTTCTTTTACCCAACCAATTATGTACAAGAAGATAAAAGCTCATCCAACAACTCTTAAGATTTATGGCAAAAGACTTAGCAATGAAGGTCTAACTTCTATTGATGAAATAGAAAATCAAAAAATAAAATTTAAGAAATTATTAGAAAAAGAACTTGAATTATCTAAAAATTATAAATCAGAGCTGAAATGGTTTGAAGGCGCCTGGTCAAGATTTAAGCCCGGTTTGGGAAAAGATAAAAGAGGAGCAAGCGGAGTTAAAAGAGAAAGATTAATAAGTGTTGGAAAAAAAATTTCGACGATACCTGGTAATTTAAATGTTCATAAAACCTTAAGAAAGATATTTGATTTTAAACTTCAAATATTTGAAAAAAATAAACCTGTAGATTGGTCAACCGCGGAAACCCTTGCAATTGGAACCTTACTAACAGAAGGATTTTCAGTACGATTGTCTGGACAAGACTCTGGACGAGGCACATTTAGTCAAAGACATGCAGTTTTAAGAAGTCAAGATAGCCATGATAGATATGTTCCTTTAAACAATATTGAAAATAAGCAGCAAAAATTTGAGATAATTGACAGCCTTTTGTCTGAGCTAGCAGTTTTAGGTTTTGAGTTTGGATACTCTTTATCAGAGCCGGAAACTTTAGTTTTGTGGGAAGCGCAATTTGGTGATTTTGCTAATGGAGCACAGGTAATAATTGATCAATTTATTGCATCTGGAGAATCCAAATGGGGGAGAGCAAGTGGACTGGTAATGCTATTACCTCATGGGTATGAGGGACAAGGTCCGGAGCATTCTTCGGCTAGATTAGAAAGATTTTTGCAATTATGTGCTGGTGAAAATATGCAAGTTGTAAACTGTACCACCCCATCAAATTATTTTCATGCACTAAGAAGACAGATGCATAGAGACTTCAGAAAACCCTTAATTGTAATGACACCTAAATCATTATTAAGGCATAAAAGATGTGTATCAAATCTTAATGAATTTACATCTAAAAGTACATTCCATCGAGTTTTAAACGATGATGCCTATTTAAGTATTTCCGGACTAATTAAATTAAAAAAAGATGATGAGATTAAGAAAATCGTTATGTGTTCTGGAAAAATATACTATGATTTAATTCAAGCTAGAGAAAATACTAAAAATGATGAAGTGGTTTTCATTCGTATTGAGCAATTATACCCTTTTCCAGCAAAGACTTTGGCAAATTTATTAAAAAAGTATGAAAAAGCAGAATTTATCTGGTGTCAGGAAGAGCCGAAAAACATGGGAGCTTGGAATACTGTAAGAAATTATATAGATAGAACACTAGAAATAATATATTTTCCTAAAGATAAGGTAAAATATGTTGGTAGAAAAGCTTCATCATCAACAGCGACTGGAAATTTGAATAAACATCTTGCACAACAAAAAGAAATACTAGAAAAGATAGTAGGAAAGTAAATGTCGGATAAAATAATAGTACCAGCTTTAGGTGAATCAGTTTCAGAAGCTACAGTTTCAAAATGGTTAAAAAATCAGGGAGAAAAAGTATCTGCAGATGAACCTATTGTTGAACTAGAAACAGACAAAGTTAATGTAGAGGTTCCAGCTCCATCTAACGGAGTATTGGAAAAAATATCAGTTAAAGAAGGTCAAACTGTAAATGTAGGATCTCTCCTTGGTATGATTAATGGATCTACAAAAGAAAAATCAAATGAAGTTAAGGAAATAAAAAGCTATTCTCCACCTAAACCGCATAAAAAAAATGTAGATAAAATAACTCAGCCGCCTAAGGTAAAGAAGGAGGTCAAACCCCTTAAGCCTAAAGAAGAGGAAACTTTAATACTTGATAACTTCGTAGATCCAGAAAATTTAGAGACTAAGCAAACTTCAAAAAAAGCAGATCCAATAGTTTCGCCAGCTGCCAGGAAAATGGCAAAAGAAGCTCAATTAGATATAGAAAAAATTAAAGGTTCAGGAAAAAATGGCGTCATTTTAAAAGAGGACGTTATGAATTTAATGGGTACTAGGCCTCAACCTTCAGAAAGAAAGATTAAACATGGTCCTGAAGAAAGAATTAAGATGACTAGGTTACGTTTAACTATAGCAAAAAGATTAAAAGAAGCTCAAGAAAATGCAGCTATGCTAACAACTTTTAATGAAGTTGACATGAGCGAAGTAATTTCTATGCGTAATCAATATAAAGAGGAGTTCCAAAATAACTATAAAGTAAAACTTGGTTTTATGTCTTTTTTTGTAAAAGCGTGTGTTATAGGATTGAAAAATTTTCCTTCTATAAATGCTGAAATTCAAGGAGATGAAATAGTTTACAAAAATTATTATAATATAAGTATAGCAGTAGGAACTGATAGAGGATTAGTAGTTCCAGTTCTTAGAGAAACAGATGAAATGTCATTTGCAGACATAGAAAAAAATATTGGAGCTTTAGGAGAAAAAGCAAGAAATGGAAAAATTACTATTGATGACCTGCAAGGTGGCACTTTTACTATAACTAACGGAGGAATATACGGATCTATGTTATCTACTCCTATATTAAACCCGCCTCAATCAGCTGTGTTAGGGATGCATAATATAGTTGAGAGACCTGTTGTAGTTAATGGCGATATTGAGGTGAGACCTATTATGTATTTAGCTTTATCTTATGATCATAGAATAATAGATGGAAAAGAAGCAGTGTCATTTTTAAAAATAGTAAAAGAGTCTCTCGAGCAACCAAAAAGACTTTTTTTAAATATTTGATGATGGATAATAATTTTGATGTAATTGTTATTGGTGGAGGTCCCGGAGGCTATGTTTGTGCTATACGGTCTGCACAACTCGGTTTGAAGACAGCATGTATTGAATCCAGAGGAGCTTTAGGAGGAACCTGTTTAAATGTTGGCTGTATTCCATCGAAAAGTCTACTTAATTTGTCAGAAAATTTTTATAAAGCTAAGAAGGACTTTAACCAGCAAGGTATAGAAGTTGAAGGTATTAGATTAAACATTGAAAAGATGATGTCAAATAAGAATAAATCAGTCCAAGTCCTTACAAAAGGTGTAGAGTTTTTGTTTAAAAAAAATAAAGTAACTTACATTAAAGGAAAAGGTGTACTATTTTCGAAGAATGATGTTGTAGTTTACGACAACAACAAAAAAACTAGCTACAAAACAAAAAATGTAGTCATAGCTACAGGTTCAGAGGTAGCTTCTTTGCCAGGAATAAAAATAGATGAAGAAAATATAATTTCTTCTACTGGAGCCCTATCATTGAACAAAGTGCCTAAAAAATTAGCTGTGATTGGAGGAGGCTATATTGGCTTAGAAATGGGTTCAGTATGGTCTAGACTAGGTTCAGAAGTTACTGTAATTGAATATCTTGAGTTTATAACTCCTGGAATGGATAGAGAAGTTTCTGATGAATTCAAAAAGATACTAACAAAGCAGGGGATAAGATTTAAACTGGGATCAAAAGTTAATTCATTAAAAAACACTGGAACAAAAGTTTCAATAAATTATACAGACGTAAAAAATTCGAAAGATGAAGTCTTAGAAGTTGATAAAGTATTAGTTTCTGTTGGACGAAAACCATACACGGAAGGACTTAATTTAACAAAAGTTGGTGTAAAAAAAGATAGCAAAGGAAGAATTGAAGTAAATGAAAAATTGCAAACATCGATAAAAAATATTTATGCTATAGGTGATGTTATAAAAGGACCAATGTTAGCACATAAAGCTGAAGAGGAAGGTATAGCAGTAGCTGAAATTTTAGCAGGTCAAGCGGGACATGTGAATTATGATATTATACCAGGAGTGATTTATACTTCCCCTGAAGTGGCTACAGTAGGAAAAACTGAGGAACAACTTAAAGAGGAAAACAAAAATTATAAAGTTGGAAAATTTCCGTTCTTAGCTAATTCTAGAGCAAAAGTTAATAACGAAACAGAGGGTTTTGTAAAGATTCTAGCGGATAGTAGATCAGATAAAGTGTTAGGTGTACATATTATTGGTCCACATTGTGGAGATATGATTGCGGAGATGGCTTTAGCAATGGAATTTGGTGCTAGCGCTGAAGATATAGCTAGAACTTGTCATGCCCATCCAACTCACACAGAAGCAATTAAAGAGGCAGCATTAGCTGTTGATAAAAGACCAATTCATTTTTAATTAAAAAAAAATCTAATACAATTATTGTATGAAAGCACAAGTCTTGTTGCCAAAGGTTTTTGATTTTCCTTTTACGTATAATTCTCAGACTCAAGGAAAAATTGGAAATTTAGTAGAGGTCCCTTTTGGATCAAAAAATGAAATAGGTGTAATCTGGAAAAATAACTATTCTGAGCCAAAAAATATAAAGATAAAAAACATTAGTAAAAAAACTGAATATTATATAGATAAAAAATTAGTAGACTTTATAGAATGGTTTTCATCTTACAATATGGTTCCAATTGGACTTGTATTAAAGATGGTTATTGGAAGTTCAGATAAATTTATAAGAATAAAAGATAGTTCACTTATCCTAAAAAAAACAAATATAAAAAATCTAAATTTAAACGAAGAACAAACATTAGCTTTAAAATTTCTTGAAAAAGTAAATAATAGATTTGATGTATCAGTTTTGCAAGGTACAACAGGGTCTGGAAAAACTTTAGTTTATTTTGAGAGAATTAAAAAAATTATAAAAAAAAATAATCAAGCTTTAGTTTTATTACCTGAAATATTTTTAACAGATGATTTCAAGTCTAGATTTGAAGATTTTTTTGGTTTTGAGCCTGCTATTTGGCATTCTAAAGTTACACCTAAACAAAAAAGATTAATCTGGAAGGGAATTATTAATAATGAAATAAAAATATTAGTTGGAGCAAGATCAGCCTTGCTTTTACCATTTAAAAAACTTGGTATTATAATTGTAGATGAAGAGCATGACACTTCTTATAAACAAGACGAGGGTGTAATTTATAATGCCAGGGATATGGCAATTTCAAGAGCAAACTTTGAGGGAATTCCTATCCATCTTGTTACATCAGTTCCCTCAGTAGAAACATATAATAATATCCAAAATAAAAAATATAGACATATAAAAATTATTAAAAGATTTGATAATTATCCTTTACCTAAAGCTAAAATAATTAATTTTAACTTAAATAAGTTTAAAAATAAGTTTATTGCTAGTGATACTATAGATTATGTAAAAGAATATTTAAAGAAAGGTGATCAAGCGCTTTTTTTCATTAACAGAAGAGGTTTTGCACCATATTTACTTTGCAAGAAATGTGGCTTCAAACATATTTGCGCTAATTGTTCTTTGTACTTAACTTTTCATAAAATAAAAAATAAAGCAATTTGTCATCACTGTTCTTTTGAAAGAAAAATTGAAATGAAATGTAAATTAAAAGGAAATTGTGAATTAGTTATGTATGGTCCAGGCGTTGAGAAAATATTTGAGGAAGTTAAAGAAATATTTCCAAAAAAAAGAATTAGTATATTTTCAAGTGATTATTTGAAGAAAAAAGAAGATGCTAAAAATTTATTCAGAAAGATAAGTGATAATAAAGTTGATATTTTAGTTGGAACTCAAATGATATCAAAAGGTTTTAACTTTCCAAGGCTAAACTGTATCATAGTAGTTGATGCTGATTTTTCTGGTAGAGGTTATGATTTAAGAACGACAGAAAAAAATATTCAATTATATCATCAGTTAAGTGGTAGAGCTGGAAGATTTAGCCCAGAGTCTTTAATTATTTACCAAACATTAACACCTCATGACTCAACTTTAAATGAATTAATAAAAAATAAATCAGAGGAGCTTTTGAAGCACGAACTTTCATTAAGAGAGGAGAATAAGTTACCTCCATTCAAGAGATTGGTGTCTATTATAATTTCCTCTAAAGACTATGACTTAAGTTTACAAGGGGCTAGAGAGATAAAAGTTAAATTGAGTGAAATCAAAAATCTGGAAGTCTTGGGCCCAGTAGACTCACCTCTAGTCAAAATTAAAAAAAAATTTAGATCAAGGCTATTAATTAAGTTTGATAGTCAAATTTTTATGCAAAAAAAAATAACAAAAGTACTAAATGGGCTTAAAATATCACAAAAAATTAAACTTACGGTTGATGTAGATCCGATCAACTTTGCTTGACTTGAAAATTGGCAACTTGATCAAGTTATACTCTTATGGTACGACCACAACATTATTTCACGATAAAATCTAACAATTAAAATGAGCACAAATAAATCTTTCTCCTCCGAAACATCTGAAAGGTATTCTCGTGCTTTATTTGAAGTAGCCAAAGAGGCTAATGAATTAAATAAAGTTGAGAGCGAAGTTAGGTCTTTTCAGTCCCTTTTTAATTCTAACTTTGAGATAAAGAATTTTATTCAAAATCCTACCCAACCGATAGAAACACAGAATAGTTTTATTAATCTAATTTCCGATAAATTGAATTTTTCTAAAAATTTAAAAAATTTCTTTTTATTATTGATTGAAAAAAGAAGAATATTTTTTGTTAAAAAAATTTCTGAGAGTTTTTTGAAATTATGTTCAAAAAAAAGAGGAGAAGTTAAAGCTTCATTAGTTTCGTCAAAAGAACTATCTACTACTGAATTAGATAAGATAAGCAAAGATTTATCACAATCAATGGGATCGACAATAATATTTGACTATAAGGTAGACAAAGAGTTAATTGGAGGTTTAAAGCTGCAAGTGGGTAGTTTTATGATTGATACTTCTGTTAAAAATAAACTAAAAAAATACGAACAAGCGATGTTAGAAAGTTGATATGACAATTAATCCTTCGGAAGTTACAAAACTACTAAAAGATCAAATAAAGAACTTTGGTGAAAAAGCCGAAGTTTCAGAAATAGGAAAAGTTTTATCTGTCGGGGATGGTATTGCCCGAGTATTTGGGCTTGATAACGTTCAGGCTGGTGAAATGGTTGAATTTGAGGATGGATCAAAAGGAATGGCGCTTAATTTAGAAAACGATAACGTTGGAGTAGTTATTTTTGGTGATGATAGAAAAATTAAAGAAGGTGATACAATAAAAAGAACAAAAGCAATTGTAGACGTACCAGTGGGGAAAGAACTTTTAGGAAGAGTAGTGGATGGTCTCGGGAATCCAATAGATGGAAAAGGTGGCCTTTCAGCCAAAGATAGAAAACGTGTTGAAGTAAAAGCACCTGGTATTATCCCAAGACAATCTGTTAATGAGCCAATGCAGACAGGTTTAAAATCGATAGACTCCCTTATACCTATTGGAAGGGGACAACGAGAATTAATTATAGGAGATAGACAAACTGGAAAAACAGCAGTAGCAATCGATGCAATTATAAATCAAAAAAAAATAAATGAGTCTTCAGATGAAAAGAAAAAATTATATTGTGTATATGTTGCTATTGGTCAGAAGCGTTCAACAGTAGCTCAAATAGCAAAAACTTTAGAGGAGGCAGGTGCTTTGAAGTATACAACTATAGTTGCTGCTACAGCGTCAGATTCTGCTCCATTGCAATTTTTAGCGCCTTATACAGGATGTACTATAGGTGAATATTTTCGGGACAATGGTATGCATGCTTTGATTGTTTATGATGATCTATCAAAACAAGCAGTAGCATACAGACAAATGTCCTTATTATTGAGAAGGCCACCAGGAAGAGAAGCGTATCCTGGGGATGTATTTTATTTACATAGTAGATTATTAGAACGTGCGTCAAAACTTAATGATAAAAATGGAGGTGGTTCTTTAACAGCCCTACCCATCATTGAGACCCAAGCCGGTGACGTTTCCGCCTATATCCCCACAAATGTTATTTCTATTACAGATGGACAAATATTTTTAGAAACCGAGTTGTTTAACCAAGGAATACGACCAGCTGTAAATGTTGGATTGTCGGTATCGCGAGTAGGTTCAGCTGCCCAAACTAAAGCAATGAAAAAAGTAGCAGGCTCGATTAAGTTAGAATTAGCTCAGTATAGAGAGATGGCTGCTTTCGCACAATTTGGCTCTGATTTAGATGCCTCTACACAACAATTGTTAAATAGAGGAGCAAAACTAACTGAACTTTTAAAGCAAGATCAGTACTCTCCTATGACAGTAGCAGAGCAAGTAATTTCAGTATTTACAGGTGTTAAAGGCTACCTAGATGATATTGAATTAAATGAAATAAAAATATTTGAAAAAGATATTGTCGAAAAGATTAAATCGGAAAAACCTGAAATAATTGATACAATTGAGACATCCGGAAAACTTGATGAAGAAACAGAAAAACTTCTATCCAAAATAATTGAAGACTATAAGAAAGACAAAAAATAATGCCAACTTTAGATGATCTAAAAAAAAGAATTAAAAGTGTCAAATCTACGCAGAAAATTACAAAGGCTATGAAAATGGTTGCTGCAGCTAAGCTAAGAAAAGCTCAAGAAAACGCTGAAAATGGCCGGCCATACAGTCAAAAAATGAAAAATATAATTCTTAATTTAACCAAATCAATTAACGACCCACAAAATGCACCCAAGCTTTTAGTTGGCACTGGAAAAGATCAAACATATTTATGCGTTGTATTGACGGCTGATAGAGGATTGTGTGGAGGTTTTAACTCTAATATTTGCAAACTAGCAAAGATAAATTTTAAAAAAATTTTAAGTGAAAGAAAAGAATTAAAGATAATTACTGTAGGATCGAAAGGATTAGACCAGATCAGAAGAGAATATGAAAAATATATAATTAAAAAGTTTAGTTTTAAGAATAAAAAACAGATTACATTTAGTGAAGCCGAGATTATTGGAAATGAGATTATAAATTTATTCAATCAGAGTCAATTTGATAAATGTATTTTGTTTTATAATAATTTTAAAAATGTTATTACGCAGATTCCACAAGCCCAACAAATAATTCCAGCAGAAAATAATTCATCTGAAAATAAAGAGGAAAATCTAACATCGTATGAATTTGAACCAGACGAAGATGAAATTTTGGAGGACTTATTACCTAAAAATATATCTACTCAAGTTTTTAAAGCTTTTTTAGAAAATGCGGCGAGTGAACAGGGATCAAGAATGACTGCAATGGATAATGCCACTAGAAACGCTGGCGAGTTAGTAGATAAACTTACAATTAACTACAATCGAAGCAGACAAGCTGCAATTACTAAAGAGCTGATCGAGATTATATCAGGAGCAGAAAGTTTATAAATATGAGTAAAAAAGGAAAAATCACTCAGATAATTGGAGCAGTAGTTGATGTAAACTTTTCAGATGATCTCCCAGAAATTTATACAGCACTTGAAACTAATAACTCAGGTAATAAATTGATTTTAGAAGTTGCCCAACATCTAGGAGAAAATGATGTAAGAACTATAGCTATGGATGCGACTGAGGGATTAAAGCGAGGTGACGAAGTATTAAACACTGGATCTCCAATTAGTGTCCCAGTAGGACCAGAAACCTTAGGAAGAATTATTAATGTGGTAGGAGAATCAATTGATGAAAAGGGTAAAGTTATTACTAAGGAAAAATGGCCAATACACAGACCTGCGCCTAAATTTACAGATCAAGCAACTGAAACAGAACAACTAGTTACTGGAATTAAAGTAATAGATTTATTAGCACCTTACGCCAAAGGAGGAAAAATTGGATTATTTGGTGGAGCAGGAGTAGGTAAAACAGTTACAATTATGGAATTAATCAATAACATCGCAAAAGCTCATGGAGGATTTTCAGTCTTTGCAGGCGTTGGAGAAAGAACGAGAGAGGGTAATGACTTGTATCACGAAATGATAGAGTCAGGTGTAATTAAAACTGAAGGAAAAGGATCTAAAGCTGCATTAGTATATGGACAAATGAATGAGCCTCCAGGTGCTAGGGCCAGAGTTGCACTAACGGGATTAACTGTAGCAGAATATTTTAGAGACAAAGAAGGCCAAGACGTTCTTTTTTTTGTAGACAATATATTTAGATTTACTCAAGCAGGCTCAGAGGTTTCAGCTTTACTTGGAAGAATTCCTTCTGCAGTAGGTTATCAACCAACTCTAGCTACAGATATGGGTAATTTGCAAGAAAGAATTACGTCTACCGACAAAGGATCCATTACATCAGTCCAAGCAATTTATGTTCCAGCTGATGACTTGACTGATCCGGCACCTGCTACTTCATTTGCTCACTTAGATGCTACCACAGTATTATCAAGACAAATTGCCGAAATAGGAATTTATCCAGCGGTAGATCCTTTAGATTCAACTTCAAGAATATTAGACCCTAGAGTTGTTGGAGAAGAACATTACAGAGTAGCAAGAGATGTTCAAAGAATCCTTCAAGCATATAAGTCTCTTCAAGATATAATAGCTATTCTTGGAATGGATGAACTTTCTGAGGAAGATAAGCTTACAGTGGCCCGAGCACGTAAAATTCAAAGATTTTTATCTCAACCATTTTTTGTTGCAGAAGTATTCACTGGATCCCCAGGAAAATTAGTAAATTTGGACTCTACTATAAAAGGTTTTGATGAAATTTGTAAAGGAGAACACGATAATTTACCTGAAGCTGCATTTTATATGGTTGGAGGAATAGAAGAAGCCATTGAAAAGGCAGAAAAAATGTCAAAAGATAATAAAAAATAATGTCTGAAAATTTTGCTATAGAGATTGTAAGTCCCAATAAATCAGTTTTGAAAGAGGATACCGAGGAAGTAACAATACCATCATTTGAAGGGGAAATGGGAATTTTAAAAGATCACATATCTTTAATAACATTCTTGAGGCCAGGAGTAATAACGATTAAAAAGGATAATAAAGAAAAAAAATTTTTTGTTGAAGAAGGAACAGTGGAGTTTTCTAATAATAATCTGCTGATATTGACATCCACTGCAAAAAGTCTTGCTGAGTTAAGTAGGGACAATGTTGACGACTTAATTAAAAATTCCCAGGAAAAAATTGGTCAAAAAGATGTAAGCGATAAAGAAAAATACTTACTAAGTCATAAGATTGACGTACTTAAGCACGTGATCTAAAAAATTTTTTTAGTTCGACTAATAATTTTTCATAAACGTTCTTTTTAAAATTTACGATAACTTTCGGTAGATCGTTTATATCGATCCATTTCCATTCAATAAACTCAGGATGTTTTGTATTTAAGTTTATTTCATTTTCGTCTCCATTAAATCTCACTATAAACCACTTTTGTTTTTGTCCTCTAAATTTACCTTTCCAAATTATACCTAAAAGTTCTTTGGGTAATTCATATACAAAAAAATTATCTATCTCTTTTAGAACTTTAATTGACTTAATACTTGTTTCCTCCTCCAGTTCCCGTTTCATAGCTGTCAAAAAATTCTCATTTTTGTTTACTCCTCCTTGAGGCATTTGCCACTTATCCACAGGATTATCTTTTCTTTTTCCTACAAAGATTTTATTTTTATTATTTAAAACAATAGCTCCTACACCAATTCTTAAAGGAAGATTATTCTTTTCCATTTATTTAGGAATTAAACAATTTTAGAGCGTAATTTAACTGATTATCTTTTTCCGAATTAATTTTGAAATCATTTCCTTTTTCTTCGACAAAAATATCTGGAGTAACACCGACTTCGGAGATAGAATTTCCTGACGGTAAATAATATTTTGAAATGGTAAGTCTAATACCACCGCCATTACCTAATGGAATAATTGATTGAACTGAACCTTTACCATAAGAGGCTTCGCCTAAAATAATTGCTCTTTTGTGATCTTTTAAAGCTCCAGCAAAAATTTCTGAAGCTGAAGCTGAGCCATTATTTATTATAACAATTATTGGCTTACCTTTTATTTCATCACCTTTTTTAGCAAAGAATTTTCTAGTTTCAGAAACTTTGCGTCCTTTTGTGGAAACTATTTGTCCATCATCTAAAAAAAAGTCAGTTATATTGATTGCTTGATTTAACAATCCACCCGGATTGTTTCTTAGATCTAGAATATACCCTTTAATTTTTGAATTTTTCTCGTATTTTTTAACTATTTCAAGAAACTGCTTATCGCTATTTTCATTAAAAGATTTTAACCTAATGTAGCCTAAATTTTTGTTTTTACCTAATATGTTTGAATTTACAGATTTAACCTCAATTATTTTTCTTTTTATTACAAATTCAAGTGGTTTCTTAATTTCCTTCCTTCTTATCGTAAGTTTAATAGAAGAACCTACAGGTCCTCTCATTAACTTTACTGCCTCCATTAAAGATTTGCCTTGAACTTGTTCTCCACCTATTTTTACAATGTAGTCCCCTGCTTTTATACCTGCATTAGCCGCAGGAGTATCGTCAATAGGGGAAATAACTTTCACTAAACCAGCTTCCATACCTATTTCAATTCCCAATCCCCCAAACTCTCCTCGAGTATCAGTTTGCATTTCTTTAAATATCTCAGGACTCATATATGCAGAGTAGGGATCTAAAGATTGTAAAACTCCATTTATTGCTGAGTCCATTATTTTAGATTGGTTTACATCGTCAACATACTCTGTTCTTATCTTTTCCAATACTTCTCCAAAAATATCAATTTTTTCGTATAATTCGTTGTTTGAATTTGCATAAGCAAATTTTAAATTTAAAAATATAAAAATAAAAAAGACAATTTTTTTCATATCACTGCCTTTTCTTTTGGAATTTCTTCCGACCACATTTTTTCCAAATCATAAAATTCTCTTTTCTCAGGATGAAAAATATGAATTATAATATCATTTGCATCAACTAATTTCCAATCATTGCTTTCTCGACCTTCAATGTGGAACTCACCTAAACCAAATTTTTTAAGCTCACTCACAAGAATTTCAGAAAGAGCTTGCAGATGTCTAGATGAATTACCCGAAGCAATAATCATATAATCTGCTATGTAAGATTTGTTTTCTAAATTGATACATTTGACATTTTCAGCTTTATTGTCATCTAAAATTTTCTCGATATGTTGTTTTATATCTATTATTCTCATTATAATTTTTTTTTAATCTTCGAGGAGGATGTATTAAAAAATTTATTTTTTACAAAAATAATGTTTTTATTATTTAAAAATTTTACCACAATAGAATTCTTACTCTTTTTATCATATCCTTTTCTAGAAAAAACTACTAATTTTGTCAATTTTACAATCTTTTTCCAACTTTTCCACTTATGAAAATTTAATAGGGTATCCGAACCTATAATTAAGTACAATTTTTTATGTTTTTTCTTATAAAAAAAATAATTTATTGTCTGAATAGTTCTTGTAGATTTCAGTTTCTCATCTAAATACAAAACTTTAATTTTTTTATTTTTTTTTAAAATATCTTTTGATTTTCTTATTCTTTCATCTAAAGAAAAAAAAGGTTTTTTTTTAAATGGATTATGTCTTGTAATAACCCAATAAATCTTTTTAAGATTAATCTTTTTTAAGCTTATTTTAGAAATTTGCACATGTCCTTGGTGAGGAGGATCAAAGCTACCTCCAAATATTCCAAAGCCTTTTTTTTTATCTGACATTTATATTTATGAACGAATTATGCCTTTCCCAGATACTAAATATTTATATGAAGTTAATTGATTAATACCTACCGGGCCTCTTGGTGGTAGTTTATTTGTTGAAATTCCAATTTCACCACCAAAACCGAATTCCCCTCCATCTGCAAATTGTGTTGAAACATTATGCATAGCTATAGAGCTATTAACCCCTTCTAAAAATATTTTTGCATTTTTACTGTTGTTTGTAATTATACTATCTGTATGCATTGTTCCGTATTTCAAAATGTGATTAACAGCCTCTTGAACATTTTTAACAGTTTTGACTGAAATTATTGCATCCAAATATTCAGTTTTCCAGTCCTTATCTTTTGCCACTCTTAGCTTGTTCTCAAATAATCTATTTAGCTTTTTATCTACTCTTACTTCGCATCCAGATTTTAAAAGTGAAATAATTATCTCTCTACCATGAGAGTTGATCGCCTGATCCTCTAACAAAAGTGTTTCTACTGCTCCACAAATACTTGTTCTTCTCATTTTTGCATTTACAATTATTTTTTTTGCCATTTCAAGATTTGCACTTTTATCTACAAAGATATGACATAAACCTTCGAGATGGCCAATTACATGTATATTTGAAAATTTTTGAACTTTAGAGACCAAACCTTTCCCCCCTCTAGGCACTATAACATCTATATATTGGCTCATTTTTGACAACAATGCATCTACAATTTTTCTATCTTTCTTTTCAATAAATTGAACACAATTTTTATTAATTTTATTTTTTTGAAGTACATCCCTGAAAATATTAGCTAAAATTTTATTTGAATTAAAAGCCTCTGAACCTCCTCTTAGAATAGAGCAATTTCCTGATTTTAAACTTAAAGCTGCAACATCTGCTGTTACATTTGGTCTACTTTCATAAATAACTCCAATAATTCCAATAGGAGTTGAAATTTTTTTTATTTTTAATTTATTTGGCCTCACCCATTGTTCTAACACTCTACCTACAGGATTTTTGAATTTTGAAATTTCATTAATCGAGTCTCTTATGCTTTGTATTCGTTTGTCGTTCAGTAAAAGCCTATCAACAAACTGTTTTCTCTTGATATTTTTTACGTCTTTTTGATTTTCTCTAATAATACTTTTTTTATTTCTTAATAATGCCTGACTATAATCATTTAAAGCTTTTTTAATTTTATCATGTTTAATATTCTTAAGATCTTCAAATGCTTTCCTCGAATTTTTTCCAATTTTTTTTAAATACTGCATTTATAATTTAACCATATCATCTTTGTGAATTATCTCAGATTTACTTAAGTAGCCTAAAATTTTTTCTATGTCGTTACTTTGTTTGCCTTTAATCTTGTCTATTTCTTTAGAATTAAATGAAGCTAAACCTCTTGCTAATTGATTTTCATTCTCATCGATTATTAGAACATTTTCCCCCTTATCAAAAGATCCTTTGATTTTTGTTATTCCAGCAGCTAATAAACTTTTTCCATTTAAGAGTGCTTTAGCCGCTCCACTGTCAACGTAAATTACGCCAGATGAATTTAGAGATCCTATTATCCATTTTTTTCTCGCGTCCAAGCTAGAAATTTTAGGTATAAAATGAGTAAAAACTTTCTTTCTTAGCATTTTTTCAATAGGATTTTCTTTTTTACCATTAGCAATAAACATATGACAACCTGAATTAATACAAATTTTAGCTGCGTCTAATTTTGTAGAAATTCCACCAGATCCATATAAATTTTTACTTTTATCAACCAAGGAATAAATTTTTTCGTCAATCTTATTTACAGTTTTTACTATTTTTTTAGATTTGTCATAAAGGCCATCAACATCTGATAAGATAATTAGGGTATCTGCTCCAATTATCTGCGCTACTCTTGCTGCAAGCCTATCATTGTCTCCGTATTTGATTTCTGTTGTCGCAGTCGTATCGTTTTCATTAACAATCGGGATAGCTTTTAATCTAAAAAGATTTTCAAAAGTGCTTCTTACGTTTAAAGCACGTTTTCTTTGTTCGGTGTCGTCAGGACTTATCAAAATTTGTCCAGATTTAATTTTAAATTTATCAAAAAGTTTCTGAAACTCACCTGCTAAGTGAATTTGACCGATCGCAGCTATAGCTTGGCTCATTTCTAATTTAATTCTTTTTTTTTTTATTTTTAAATATTTTTGACCCAAGGCTATTGCTCCAGAGGAGACAATAACAAAATTTGAACCTTTTCCAAATTTTTTAATATCCTTTATTAAAGATGTTATCCATTTCTTTTTAAAATTACCTTTACTGTCTACGACTGTAGAAGATCCTAACTTAATAACAATTTTTTTTGAGTTATCAACTAGCATATTTTACCAATATCTTTTTAATTTTTTGAATATCTTTATTTGAAAAAATAGAAACAATCTCATATTTAATCTTAGTTTTTTTATTAAAATCCGTTAATTTTTTTTTAATATCTTTTATATCTAACAAATCAGATTTATTAAAAAATATAATTTCTTTTTTATCAACTAATTTTTTATCATAAGAAGCTAATTCTAGTTTTATTTTTTTATAAGTATCAACTAAATCGTTTTCTGTTAAATCAATTAAATGCAATAAGACTTTACATCTTTCAATATGACGTAAAAACTTATCACCTAATCCAACTCCTTTATGAGCCCCTTCAACTAGCCCAGGGATATCTGCTAGAGTTACTTCTTTGCCAGAATAATAAGTTACACCTAAATTTGGATTAATCGTAGTAAAAGGATAGTTTGCTATTTTTGGTTTAGCCCTTGTTAAAGCTGCCAATAAACTTGATTTACCTGCATTTGGTTTACCAATAATTCCAATATCTGCAATTACTTTTAATTGTAACCAAATCCAAAATTCCTCACCTAGCTTTCCCGAAGTTTTCTTTTTTGGTGCTCTATTAGTAGAACTTTTAAATCTAACATTTCCTAATCCACCTTTTCCGCCAGAAGCAACAAGATATTTCTCTTTATTTGAGGTAAAGTCGTAAACCAAAGTATTATTATCTTCTTCTAAAACTTGAGTGCCTAATGGGACCTTTAAAATTAAATCTTCTCCGTTCGCTCCAGTTTTATTCCTTTTACTACCAGGTTTTCCATGTTGAGCTTTAAAATGTTGAGCATATCTGAAATCAATTAAAGTATTAAGATTTCTATCTGATTGAATAATAATTGATCCCCCATTACCACCATCACCACCGTCTGGACCACCATACTCTATAAATTTTTCTCTTCGGAAACTAGCTGATCCTGATCCACCGTCTCCTGCCTTGATATATATTTTAGCTTGATCTAAAAATTTCATTTTGGGAATAATATAAATAACTAAATTTATTTATATAGATTTAATTTGGGATTACAGAAACAAAAGTTCTGTTTAATTTTGATTTTTTAAATTTAACTTTTCCTTTAATTAAAGAAAAAATCGAGTGATCTTTGCCCATACCTACGTTATTACCTGGATGGATTCTAGTTCCTCTTTGTCTAACAATTATATTACCAGGTATCACCAATTGGTCTCCATATATTTTAACCCCTAAACGCCTACCTTTACTATCTCGGCCGTTCTTTGATGATCCACCTGCTTTTTTTGTTGCCATTTAATTTCCTATTTTTTTTCTGCTTTCTTTGTTTCTTTTTTCTCTTCCTTTAGAACTTTTTTCTTTTCCATTATTTTAGCTTCATCAATAATTTTGCCACCTTTAGCCAATATTTTTGTTATTTGAATTTTAGCGTGTCGCTGTCTATGTCCATTTTTTTTTCTCGAGTGCTTTCTTCTTCTTTTATGAAATATTAATATTGTCCTATCTTTAACATTATCTAAAAGTTTAGCCTCAACTGTTGCGCCATCGATATTAGGACTCCCAATTTCAATTTTCGAATTATCATTTAGAAGTAAAACATTTTTAAACTTTATAGTTTCGCCAACCTTAGCATCAAGTTTTTCTATTTCTAATATTTTACTTGCTGAAACTTTGTATTGTTTTCCACCTGTTTCTATAATTGCAAATGACATAAATTTCTTTCTATAGTTTCAAGCAATATAGCTCTCAGTATTATATAGTCAAGATTATTGAGCTTAAAAAGTGTCCTTTAAATCTCGTAATTTGGTAAAAATTTCCAGATCTGAAGAGTCTTTAAGATTTAATCCTTGTTTGATACTAGCGTCTTGATATCTTAAAAAGATATTCATTTTAAGCTCTTCAGCAATAGTAGTTGGTATAGTTGGTAAGCTATTATTTAATTTTGAGTTAACCATAAGAGATTTTTCTTTAAGTAAAGTATTTTTAGGATCATATTTTAAGCAAAAATCTAAATTTTTTTTTGTATACTCATGACCACAGTATATTTTTGTTTCAGGAGGTAGACTTTTTAATTTAATTAAAGAATTAAACATATCTTTATAAGTTCCCTCAAATATTCTTCCACACCCCAAAGAAAAAAAGGTATCTCCTGTAAAAATTATTTTTTCTTTTTCAAAATAAAAGGCAATATGACCTTTGGTATGACCAGGAACAAAAATTACTTTAAACTCAAGATTTCCTATTTTTTGTTTTTGATTTTCTTTAAGTAAAATATCAATTCCTGGGATACGAGCTTCATCTAAATAAAATCCTAAAATTTTTGCATTATATTTTTTCTTAAGTTTTAGGTTACCATCTACGTGATCAATGTGGTGATGTGTATTTAAAATAAAATCTAATTTTTTATATTTTTTAATTATATTATCACAAGTATTAAATTCTGACGGATCGACAATTGAAACAGTGTTTGTATCTTTCTCATAAATAAGATAACTATAATTGTCATTTAAACAAGGTATAATTTCTATTTTCATTTTAACTTATTAAAAAAATCCCTAATTTTGAAAAGAGGTTTTTTATTTCTAAATTGCTCCTTTTAATTAATGAAGTTTTATCTTTATTTACACCAATTACTTTTTTAATTTTAATTTTTTTTTCATCACAAAAATTAAACAAGTCTTTAATTGTACACATATGTAAATTAGGGGTATTATACCACTTATTCGGCAATGTTTTTGTAACTGGCATTTTACCAAAAAATAGAAGTTTAGTTCTTATTTTCCAATATCCAAAATTTGGAATTGAAATAACTACCGATTTTCCAATTCTTAAAAGTTCTTTTAATACTTTTTCTGGATCGTAAAAAGCTTGGAGTGTTTGACTTAAAACTACATAGTCAAAAGATTGATTTGGAAATTGATGAAGTTCGGTTTCTGCGTTGCCTTGAATTACAGGTAGCCCTTTATGAATACACTGTTGAACATTATCTTGGTTTAGTTCTAGTCCTCTTACTTCAATATTTTTTTCTTTTTTTAATAAACTCATAAGTGATCCATCTCCACATCCTACGTCTAGTACTCTTGTATTGTTTGTCAACAATTCAGCTATTACTTTAAATTCTTTTTTCATTTTTAAATTTTTCGTACATTGAGTCTAAAAAACCTTTAAGAGTTTTTAAAAACTCAGGTTCATTTAATAGAAAAGAGTCGTGTCCTTTATCTGAAATTATCTCAGAGTAAGAAACATCTGCACCGGAAGCATTTAATGCTATTACAATATCTTTATTTTCTTTTGTTGTGTAAAGCCAATCAGAGGAAAAAGATATTACTAAAAATTTAGTTTTTTGATTTTTAAAAGCCTCAATAAGTCCACCTTTAAGTTGTTTTGAAAGATCAAAATAATCCATAGCTCTTGTTATATAAAGAACTGAATTTGCATCGAATCTTTCTACAAAAGCAAAACCTTGATGTCTTAAATAACTTTCTACTTGAAAATCCGCGTTGAAGCTAAACTCATAATCTGCTTTCTCTTGCAGTTTTCTTCCGAATTTTTCCTGCATTCCTTTTTCTGATAAATAACTTATATGTCCCACCATTCTAGCTACCGCCAAACCATTTTTTGGTTGAAGATTTTTCAAAACATATTTTCCTTTATCCCACACTGGATCAGCCATGATAGCTTGACGTGCTAATTCATTTAAAGCAATATTTTGTGCACTATGGCTTGAACTACAAGCTATTGGAATAGCTGAAAAAGTTTTATCAGGAAATGTCGTACAA
>MDTB01227530.1_pt1 | contig 24480 bp, 27 predicted proteins | sample 811161 | NCBI WGS metagenome assembly MDTB01 (sample SAMN05326650, study PRJNA326480) | marine metagenome | isolation source: seawater | place: Mediterranean Sea | collected 2009
ACAACTTCAAACATGAGCGTAAAGTATTCTCTTCTTGAAGAGTTTCATAGCGGAGTGGAAAATCTTATTGAGATTGATCCTCTATTCAAAGATCCCGAAGGTGGCGATTTTTCTCTGCAACCAAACAGCCCATGTATTGATGCGGGTATGTCTGATTTTGATTATGATGGTATTGATGAAATCAATGATTATTTAGGTGTAGCTCCGGATATAGGTTCTACCGAATTTATGCTTGATCCCCCATTGGGTTTTAACGGATTTATTATAGATTCATCTGTAGTTCTAACTTGGTTACATATTACGGATCCAGGTTTTCAATACTATAAAATTGAACAATCGAATGATTCGTTATTTAATGATGAGGTCGTAGAATTATATATAACTGAAAATGCACACACCGCTGATAACCTAATGTTTGATTCTACATATTTTTTCAGAGTTTCTGCATTTGTTGGATATTGGACAGACTATTCTCCAGTCCTATCTTTCACTCTTGAAACTTTATACACAGATAAGAATATGTTACATGCTCTAGACTTTAATGTGAATCAAAACTTCCCTAACCCTTTTAACCCTATTACTTCTATAAAATATACCATACCCGTAAATGGAATTGTGGATATTATCATCTACGATATGAAAGGTGGAGTGGTAAGAAACTTAAAAAGTGATTATGAAGTTGCAGGAACTAAATCTATCGTATGGGATGCAACAGATAACATGGGTTTGCCTTTGTCCACGGGTATGTATATTTATAGTGTAAGCATTGGATCTTATGTGAAAAATACAAAAATGGTTCTATTAAAGTAATCATTTGAATTTTTGATATTAAAAGCAATAAAATTCTAATATTAAACTTTAGGTATTATATGAAAGTAATATTAAAAATTCTTTTTCTTTTAGGGTTGGTAGGTGCATTGCAGTCTCAGACAGATTATAGTCTGGAGGATATTAATCCAAATTCGAATTCTTATGGAGATACTGTTGGAACTTCTCACTTTGAAAATCATGTGGTAATTCATTATTTTGGTCATTTTTATTGAGGTACCTGTACTGCCAGGTTTGGGCAGTTAAATAATATATACGAAAATTTTAAATCTCAGGGTTTGAGCGTGGAATTAGTTGGAATTGGTAAAGATAGTCATCTTAGTAGTTTAAATAACTGGATAAGCGGCAACTCCTCGTCTATTGTTGCTGATGAGAGCCCATTTAATGTTTGGGATGATTGGGGTGCAGGACAAAGAGAGATGTTTATCACAGATTTAGGCGGTAATATTGTTTTCCAACAAAATATTACAGGCGGTATTCCGGATACCCTTGAAGCATTTTTATTAAATTTATTATCATCTAATAGTCCAAACTCATGTGAAATAGGTGATGTCTACGTATCGGAAGCTCATAACTCAGGGGACCCTGAAGACTATATTGAAATTTATAACTCAACTGGTGAAGATTGTTCTCTTGCAGGATTTCAACTAGATGATTCAAGGCTGTTGGATGATTTTACATTTGGAGAGGTTATCCTTCCTGCAGGTGGATACTGGGTTGGATACGAAGATGACGATGAAAGTTTTAGTTCTGGATTAAGTTCAAACGGTGATTCAGTTGTCTTTGCTGACCCCTCTGGTAATTACTTGGTGAACATCTTAGGACCCTCAGAGGAATTAGAAAGTATTTCACTAGCTCACAATTTTTCACCTGATGGAGAGGGTTGCTATTCATTTCCATCGCCTGGGTCTGATAATGAAGAGTGTATTGTATTAAAAGTAGATAATAATAGCCATGTAACAAGTACCTTTACTTTGTTTAATAATTATCCTAATCCATTTAACCCTATGACTACATTTCAATTTAGTTTGGAATCAAAAAATTATATAAATATTAATATTATTAATCTTAAAGGAGATGAGGTAAAAAAAATATTAAGTAAACAAATGGAACCTGGTTTGTATTCCATAACATGGGATGCTACAGATAATAACAGTCTTATAGTACCCTCTGGAGTTTATTTCTATAAAGTTCAATCAGGTGCCTTCCATGAAACAAAAAAAATGATATTTATAAAATAGCATGAGGGTCATACATGAATAAATTCTTTACAGTAACGACTCTTATTCTTACGTTTATGTCACTTTCTATATCATGTGGCTCTCTTAATAGAGCTCATGGTGAGTTGCATTACAATAATAACATATCAAAAGGTCAAGAGCTCGTTGATCTAAAAAAAGCTTTGGATGAAGGTGCTATTTCTAGCGATGAATTCAAACTAATGAAACAAAAAGTGATAGATAACGAGTACGAAAAAGAAATTATTGATACTTCCAAAAATGGTATAAAAGGTAAAATAGTTATTTAGGTAAATATGATTTTGATTAGATCCCTCCTAATCTTGGTTATTTTCACAAAACTTCTATTCTCATCAAAAATTATTTATCAAGATTGCAATGAACCATTAGACCCTCCTTATCACGGAACTATATTTTTAGATCCTAATATCATCACAAACTTGGACAAGTCCTCTCTTGAGAAGATCAAGTTTTTCGGTAAAGAGGAAAGAGTTATGTTTGATCGTAGATATGATGATTGGATAAACGTAATACCCTTTATTTTTAGAGCATATTTTTCTGATAATTTGACTATTGAAGTCCAAGTTAATCCAGAATTTGGTACTCTTAAAGATGCTGAGAATGTTGCTTTGAAATATTGTATGCCTGTGGGACAATTACCAACTTCTCTTAGGTTAAACGTCGAAACCATATGGATTCATAGAGGAATGAAGGCTTTTGGAGGTGGAAATCAAAATATTTTAATCCATACAGATTGGTCTGAAATGCACTATGAGACTCAGGGAATTTTGGAGGAAACTCTTTTCCATGAGGCAACGCATACTTCATTAGACGGTATTTTTTCTAAAGATGGAAATTGGATAAATGCACAAAAAGAAGATTGTAATTTCATATCCACTTACGCATTAGAAAATCCTGAAAGAGAGGACGTTGCAGAGAGTTTTTTGCCTTTTTTCGCAATTAAATTCTTTCCAAATCGTATATCTGCTTCTATGAAAAAAACAATCATTGAAACCATGCCAGCACGAATAAGGTACTTTAATGATAAGACCTTAAATTACTATCCATTAATCATTAGATGAAATTTCAGATATTTCTTTGTTTATTCTTTACATTATATCATAGTTCTTATGCTACTAATGTTCAAATCTTGGATAAGGAGTCCAGAGAATCCATAGAAAGTGTAAATGTATTTTCAGGAAATCAAGGTATTACGACAAATTTCGAGGGTTTTTGTAACCTTGGAATATTTAATAATGATCAAATAATAACTTTTTCGTCGATTGGGTATAAACTATTAAAAATTAAAAAGGTAAATGTTGATAAAAATATTTATTTAGAAAGAGAAAATCTCTCTATGGACATGATTCATGTAATTTCATCTAAAAAAGGAGAAAAAAGAAAATATAATAGATTGGAATCAGACCTTAGGATTGTTCTACCGTATGCAAAAAAGACTGCCAAATTAATAAATCGATACACTCCTGAACTCCAAAAAATAAATGAATATTCTTTTTATAGAAGATATTTTGAAAAAAAAAGGGTTTTTAAAAGTATTGAACATGATCTTATCAAAACTTATGGAAATAAAATTCGTAAATTAAAAAGAAGGCAGGGCAGGCTTTTAATAAGGTTAATAGATAGAGAAACAGATAAAACATCATTTACTATAATAAAGGAATTTAGAAATATCTTATCTGCAAGTTTTTGGCAGGTAACGGCTAGGATTTTTGGTCATAATTTGAAATCCTCTTACAATCCTGAAATTGGGAATGATAGATTTATTGAATACTTCATAAGAAAAATTGAGAGAAATTGAAGCTTATAAAATCATTTAAAATATTACTACTAAACTATACGGTTATTTCAACCATTATGACTGGAGAAACAAATAAAATACTGATCTACGATTTTAAAAAATCTAAACCATTGATGGAATGGTATGTGGTAAATGATAATGTAATGGGTGGATATTCTAACGGATCTATATCAAAAAATAAAAATGGTAATGGAATATTTACTGGAAAAATATCTCTTGATAATAACGGAGGTTTTAGTTCTGTCAGATATAATTTTGAAAAAAGAATAGTCTCTCCACTTGATACTTTAATCTTTCATGTAAATGGAGATAATAAATATTATCAAATCCGAATAAAACATTCCATCTATGATAGACATGTATATACGAAAAAAATATTTATAAAAGATGGTTGGCATTTCTTAAAAGTCTCCTTGAATGAAATGAATGCATCTTTTAGAGGACGAAGATTAAGAATGAATAATTTTGATAAATCTCAGATTACAGAAATAGGAGTTTTGTTTGGAAACAAAGTTGAAGAGAGGTTTAAATTAGAAATTGATTCGATTTATATAAACAAATATGAACAAAAATAAAAAATAAATATTGTTTTATTTCCAAATAATTCTTCTTTTAATAAGCTGATTGAGTAGTTTTGGAGTAGTTAAACTGTTTGGACTTTTGTTAAATTCAGTGTTAGATTTTTAATTAAATCAATATTTCTTTTAAAAAAAAAGGTCTTAAATGAAACTAAATCTATCATTTTTATTAATTTTTCTAATATCACTTAATTGTGCAGGTGATAAATCAGATAAGAAAGAAAATGGAACAGTGGATCAATTCAAAAGTGATAATACTCAAGAGCTAAAAGAAGTAAAAAGAGCTTCTGAATCAAAAGCCAAGAGAGATGCTGAAGCCAAAAAAATAGCTGAAATGAAAGCTAAAAAAGAGGTGGAAGCTAAGAGAATCTCTGAGAAAAAAGCTAAAAAGTTAGCTGAAGAAAAAAGGGCAAAAGAATTAAAAATCAAGAAAGATGCTGAAGCCCGAAAGTTAGCTGATATTGAAGCTAAAAAGAAAGCTGAGGCTACAAGGTTAGCCAATGAAAAGTTAGCTTTGGAAGAAGAAACTAAACGGTTAGCGGAGCAAGAGGCTTTGAAAATTGCAGAGCAATTATTGAACGAGGCGGAACAAGCAAAAAAACTTGCAGAGAAAGATCTTTCAAAAGAGGTTGGTGAAACAAATTCTCAAGGAAGAAGAGATGGTAGTTGGGTTTTTTATGATAAGGAAGGTAAAAAAGAAAAAGAAGTCCAATATGACAATGGGAAAGACACTCTATGGGTCTATTTTAACGACAATGGATTAAAAGAGCGTGAGGGGAAAAAGGTAGATGGTAAGGAAGAAGGAAGCTGGACTTTTTACAATGAAAAAGGTATAAAAGAAAGAGTTTCTGAGCATAAATCAGGTAAAGAAGACGGTATTTATTCATTATGGCATGAAAATGGTCAAAAGAAAGAGGAAGGACCCTACAAAGGCGAGACAAGAATTGGTGAGTGGACATGGTGGTATGAGAATGGTACTAAATGGCAAGAAGGGAGTTATCTTAATGGCCAAAGAAATGGAACCTGGAAAACTTGGAAAAGAAATGGAAAGCGATGGAAAGATGAAACGTTTAGTAATGGTGAATTTGTAAGTCGAAAAAAATATTAGTTAGTTCTCCTCAATTTTTTTATATAATGTAAATAATTTAATATATGGACACGTTTAGCCATGCTTTGTGGGGGAAAGGTTTATTTGGATATCGTGGCTACGGAAAATCTGCTATTTTTTTTGGTGCGATGCCAGACCTCTCTTCGTTTGGTTTATTATTTCTAGTAAATTTGGTCACAAGGAGTAATCAAGAATTTGGAGCTCCTAAAATAAGAGATATTCCAGATTGGTTATTTTTCAATTATGATATAACGCATAGTTTTGTAATAGCATTTTCTTGTCTATTTATAACTTATTTATTTAATAAAAGCCTTGCTTTTGCTATGTTAGCCTGGCCATTTCATATTTTGTTAGACTTTCCTTTCCATTCAAAAGCATATTTTCCAACCAAACTATTTTACCCTCTAACTAGTTTTTCATTTGATGGTATTCCATGGTCAAATCCGGAGGTATGGTTTCCTAATATATCAGGAATAATAATTTTATTCATTTATAGGTATAAATCAAATAAACTTTAATAATTATTTTTATAAAAGAAACTTTATTAAAGTAACTTAATAATGAATAGTTCACTATTAATTAGTGAAAATACCCTGCAAAATACTTAAATAGGAAAATCGGTATTTGAACAACTTAAAAAACGATAATATATATTTGAACAAAAAAGACCATATATATACGTTAAAATCAAACCCGTCTATTCAATTTACAAGTGTTACTACTTTTGTAGATAAATTTTTTGAAAAATTTGATTCAAAAAAAATCGCTAAAAAACTAGTAGAAACACATCCTAAATATTCTAACTCAACTATCGAAGAATTAATTAAAGAATGGAAAGATGCCGCTGATCACGGAACTTATGTTCATGAAGAAATTGAAAATTGGATCAATGATGAGAAAATACCCTCAGAAAATAAATCAAAGTTTGGAATTCGTTGGTTACATCAATATAAAAAGAAATCCAATTTAGAGATATACTCTGAAATTATATTATATAGTGAGGAACTTAAAATTTCTGGTACAGTAGATATATTAGCCTTAAATAAATATACTGGTAAATACGACATCATTGATTGGAAAACATCAAAAAGAATAAACAAGAAGTCATTTAATCATAAAATGGGTATAAAAGCATCTACTCATAACATTATGGACTGTAACTATAGTCATTATTCTCTTCAATTATCACTTTATAGATATTTATTAGAGAGGTATTATGGCTTGGAAGTTGAGAATCAATATATTGTACAATTAAAAGAGGATTCTGCAATTCCATTTCCCACTCCTTACTTGAAAGAAGACATCATTAGGATGCTTGGTGATAATTAAATGACGTTCATTAAAAATATTAAAAAAGAAAATAACAAAATAATACTATATAAGTGCCCAAATCCTATCGCTGAAATATTAATTTCATCTAGTGAAACTGCCCTATTAGCATTCTTAGATGTAGAAACCACAGGCCTTAATTACCAAGATGATGAAATAATTGAATTGGCTGTAAAAGTAATATCAATTGAAAAAAATACTGGTACTATCATTAATATAGTAAATTCCTATGAATCTTTTAATGAGCCTATAAAGCCCATTGATTCGAAGATTACAAAAATAACGGGCATTAGTAAAAAGATGGTTCATGGGAAAAAAATAAATTGGATTAAAGTTGAAGAAATTCTTCAAAGTGTTGATGTCATGATATCACACAATGCTTCATTTGACAGACCTTTTATTGATTCAAAATTAGAATTATCAAAAAATAAATTATGGGCTTGCTCTATTAGAGATATTGATTGGCTGGAAAGAGGATTTGTGAGCAATAAACAAGAAATGCTCTGTTTATGGCATGGGTTCTATTTCGATGCACATCGTGCCATGAATGATGTTGACGCTTTAATCCATTTAACAACACATCACTTTTACGAGAATAATAAACCTATTGTTGAATTATATAATAAATCAAAAATCAAACAATACAATATATGGGTAACTAATTTTCCATTTAATGCTGAAAAAAAAGATAAAATTAAATCCGATGGTTATTATTGGAATAATGATAAGAAGCTCTGGTTCAAAAGAGTATCAGATGATAATGTAGAAAATGAGAAACAATATTTAATAAAAACTATTTATCATAATACTTTCGATGGATCTATAGAGCCAATAGAACCAAAAGATAAGTATAAACCTTAACTCAATCAGTTAACCATATTTAAATGGAGGATACACCCTTTATGAAATTTATTAAACCTTTATTCATTATTATATTTTCAAGTTTATTAATATATCCTCAATCTAGTCTAGAAAGACAATTGAAAGAATTAGATGAATTAAGGGCAAAACTAGATGGACTAAAATCAACAGAGATTAAAGAAAGCAGTAAAGATATTACGAGTAAAATGGATGTTTGGTCTTTTATTGAATCATCATGGGAAAGTCAGCTAAAAGGAGAAGATTGGGTTACTAAATTCTGCTCAGATGAAGTCTATTATTGGAATTCTGAATTACCAATACCACATGATATAAAGTCGTTGACACGGAGTATATCTTATAAAAAAAATAATACAAAAATGCTTTTTTACAATATAAAAGAAATTACAAACACAATAAAATCTGATTTAGCTTTGGTGTTTTATTATTATAACTCTGAAACATTAAATGCCAATGGGAGAATTATTAAAAATCAAGGAAAAATATCCGATGTAATAATTTTAGAGAATAATCGTTGGAAAATATTATCAAGGGTTGAAATTTCCCACATGGGCAATAAATAATGCACCATTTTTTTTATTATACTTTATTTATTTCTTTTAATATTTTTATCTCATGTAATACTGTATTAAAAAATGGCATAGGACTTTTCTGTAAAAACCCGATTGGTTTTAATAGAAAAGAATATAAACAAAATGTCAATTTCAATATTTCATCTCTATTAAACAATTCAGATACTTTAGTAGTTAAAACCAGAAATGGTAACATTAACTGAAGAAAATTTATTTGAATATCGAATTGATTGTACTTTTTCTCAAATATTATAATAACCAATTCATTAATTACACTATGAGCTTATATGATTAATGTAGTCGGTGGAATAATTAGGAAAAATCATAGGTTTTTAATATGTAGGCGAGGTCCAAAAGAACCAATGCCTGGATTTTGGGAATTTCCTGGAGGAAAAGTTGAATGCGGAGAAACTGAAAAGGAATCCCTTAGAAGAGAGCTAAAAGAAGAATTAGATATTGATTCAAAAATCGGTTCTTTAATTAGCAATTACACATATAATTATCTAGATAAATCTTTTAATCTATTCTTTTATGATATTGATAGTTTCAAAGGAAAAATTAAACAAAGAGTTCACGATAAAATAATTTGGGAAAAAATGGAAAATTTTAAAAAGTATGAATTTCTTCCTGGAGATATCCCCTTAATAAATAAAATGCTTAGTTTATTCTAATTTATAATGCATAAACATAGAAAAATCATTCATGTAGATATGGATGCTTTTTATGCGTCTGTTGAGGAATTAGATAATCCTAAATTAGTTGGAAAGCCTATTGTAGTAGGCAGTGATAAGAATAGAGGAGTTATTGCAGCTGCATCTTATCAAGCTAGAAAATATGGTGTTCGATCAGCTATGGCATCAGTGATTGCGAAAAAAAAATGTAAAAACTTAATTTTTATAAAGCCAAGAATGAATCGCTACAGAGAAATTTCAATGCAAATAAAAAATATTTTTCTTGAATATACAGATTTAGTTGAACCATTATCCTTAGATGAAGCTTACTTAGATGTCAGCGAACATAGCTTACTTGCAAGTGATATTGCATACTTAATAAGGAAAAAGATTTTTAGAAATGTGGGAATTACCGCCTCAGCAGGTATATCAATTAATAAGTTTGTTGCTAAAATGGCAACAAACTGTAACAAGCCTAATGGTCAAAAAACAGTACATCCTCAGCATGTAAATGCCTTTTTAGATAAACTACCAATAGAAAAATTCTTTGGTATTGGTAAAGTGACTGCAAAAAAAATGAAATTTTTTAATATTTATAATGGAGCAGATTTACGAAAATTAGAATTATCATTTTTAATGAAAAATTTTGGTAAATCAGGTAGGAAATATTTTGACGTAATTAGAAATAATAGTGCAAGCCCCGTTAATCCAAATCGAATTAGGAAGTCAATTGGAGTGGAAAATACATTTAAAGAGGACCTATTATCTGTTGATACAATGGTTGTAAAGATTCAAAATTTATGTGAAGAATTAGAAAGAAGAATGAAAACAAATAATTCTGAAGGAAGAACTGTCACATTAAAAATAAAATACAGTGACTTTACTCAAATAACAAGAAGCCATACAAAAAATAAATTTATTAACAATAAGTTAGAAATTATTGATATTTGCAAACAGTTTTTAAAAAAAATAGAAATTAGTAAACCAGTTAGATTATTAGGAATATCTATTTCAAAATTGAGTTTAAATAAAGAGTATACAAATCAAATAAAACTTAATTTTTAAAATTCTATGAATAAAAACAAAAAATTTCAAAAAATAAATATTGATAATATAGGTGAAACCTATTTCAGGCATAGTAGCAAAATAAAAAGAATAAAAATCTCTATCAATATGATCGGTGATCTAATGGTTGTAATTCCAATTAATAACACGTCTGAAGATGCGATTAGATTTATGAAATCAAATATTGAATGGATTAAGGATAATAAAAACAGGATTTATAATAAAAAAATACATATTATCAATTTTGATTTTAATAACAACTTATTAAATGATTTTAAATTAAAAATAAAATTAAAAACTGATCAAATTTGCATAAAACATAATTTTAAGTATAATAAAATTTATTTCAAAAATATGACTTCTAGATGGGGTAGTTGCAGTAGTAAAAATAATATATCTTTTAATAATTTGATGTATCACTTAGATAATGACCTTCAGGACTATATAATTAAACATGAATTGTTGCACACGAAGATTAAAAATCATAGTAATATATTTTGGCATGAGTTAGAAAAAATTTGCGAGAACTCAAAGCATAAAAATTCAACTATTAATAAATTCTATTTTATAAAATATTATTAATTAAAAAATTTCATTATGGACTACAATAAAAAAGAATTAAAAAAAAGAAGGCCATTAAATATTATCGCAATTATTCTTACGGTATTATTAATTTATCTTTTTTTTTTATTAATCAAGTAATATAATTTATATCGTACTCAGTGACCATAAAACATCAATTCATATTTGGATACTTAGATATAGTTTAATTTAAATGATTAATGCACAGTTTATATTTATTACTATCTTATTCGTACTTTTCGTGGTTGGAACTTTCTACTTTAAAACACCGAAAACTTCAATTCTTTTATTCATAATTTATATATATTTCGTATCTTTTTCAGATAGAGTAAATAATGCAGAGGATAAAATTTTGAATGATAACCCTGTTAATTTAGAAAATAAGATTCTTACTTCTGATAAAAATAGTAAATCCAATGATATTATAGTTAAGCCAGTAAAACCTTCAATTGAACCTAGACCATTAACATTTGATTTAGAAAATAAAAAACTTAGAAATAATAGAAAACAAGTAGATAAACTAGCAGAACCAAAACAAAAAAATGATAAAATCAATGTTGAAGAAAAATCGACTAATATCTCTAGCTCTGAACTTGTTTTAAAAGATATAAAAATTTGTAAAAATATTATAAAAAGGACACCAGTAGGTGCTGATAACATTTTTACCAATAATGTAGACTCACTTTATTGCTATTCTAGAATAAAAAATCCTGGCGAAAAGAAAGAAATAAAGCACGCTTGGTATTATGAGAATAGATTAATGACTCAGGTAAGGTATAATATAAAAAAATCTAATACATATCGTTCTTGGACAAAGAAAACTATTTTATCTTCGCAAATAGGTAATTGGCGTGTAGATATACATGATAATAATGGTACAATAATTGGAAGTAAAAAATTTAAAATAGTTCAAGTTGAAAACTAGACATAATCATATATTATTAATAATTACTATCTTTTTTTATTCTTGTCAGACAATAGAAAAAGAGAAATCAATTGATATGAATTGGACATCATTTGATTTAGATATGCCAAAAGGTATTAGAATACTTCAAGGAGTTAATAAAAAAATTCCGCTTAAAGCGTGGGTTGCAATAGTGGATTTAAATAATCGGAATATAACAGCTAAAATTCTATCATCTTCAGATAAAGATAGAATGGAAACACCAAGCCAGTTTATGTCAAGAAGTAATGCTTTAATAGTTATAAATGGTGGATATTTCATTTCAAATAATGCATCAGCAAGCCATGTGGGACTTTTAAAAACTGATGGAATACTTCGAGAACCTGCAAGTCCCTCTTTGCTTAAAGATAACTTAAGGTACTTTATATCAAGAGGTGCATTTGGTCTAAGTCGATATGGATATCCAGATATAGCTTGGGCAACCACTAAAATGGATTCAATATTCGAATTAGTAGAACCCATAAATAATCGTCCTGGTTATGCAGCTCCTCCAATTACAAAGGATAAGAAAACCCATTGGAATGTATACGGTGCAATACACGCTGGACCTGTTTTAATCTCGAATGGGGAAATGAATATAACTCTCAATGAAGAGGTCTTCTTTAATACCCCAATAGCAGGTGTGCACCCTCGCTCTGCAATTGGATATACAAAAGAGAATGAATTAATAATGATGGTTGTTGACGGGAGACAGCCTGAAAGTAGAGGTGTATTTTTAGAAGAATTAGCAACTATGCTTAAAGAGTTTAATTGTCATGAAGCTTTAAATTTAGATGGAGGTGGCTCAAGCGCTATTGTTGCAGATACTAGATTATTAAACAGACCTTCTGGACTCACTTCTCAGCGAGAGGTAATGTCTGCAGTAGGTGTTTTTTATAATGATTAAAATGAATTTACTTAGAAAACTATATGATTGGACCTTAACTTGGGCAGATAAGCCTTCTGGGGGGAAAATTTTAGGAATAATGTCTGTTGCTGAAGCTTCCTTTTTCCCTATACCTCCTGATATACTTTTAATACCTTTAGCTCTAGGAAATAGGAGGAAAGCTATTATGTATGGTACTATTTGTAGTATCTGCTCTGTGATTGGTGCAATTATTGGATACTCTATAGGTAAATGGCTTTGGTATTCTCAGCTGAATGTATTTTCTAATTTTGCAGAATTTTTTTTTCTTCATATCCCAGGTTTTTCATATGAGTCTTTTGATAAAATAAAAATACTTTATGAAGAATACAACTTTTTGATAATTTTCACGGCAGGTTTTACTCCTATTCCATTTAAACTTTTTACAGTAAGTGCAGGAGCTTTTAAAATTAATTTATTTTTATTTTTTTTAGCTTCAACCATTAGTAGAAGTGCAAGGTTTTTCCTCATTGCATCCTTACTAAAATATTTTGGAGAACCAGTTAAATTGTTAATTGATAAATATTTTAATGTATTGGCTATTTTATTTACATTATTACTAATCCTAGGATTTTTATTAGTGAAATTTATTTTTTGATTAAATAAGACTTATTGATTTTCAAAGAATCGACTTTTATATTCACAGCAATGTATATAGAAGATCATATCAATTCCGAAGAGGATAGCCGTTGGTATAAGGAAATTGAATCTAAAGAAATAGATTCTGATTTGGGCGAGGCAGTTAGTATTAACGACCCAATTTCCAAATTTGGGCTGCATGAACCTCCCTCTGTAGAAATCGGTACTAGTTTAAAAAATGCATTAAATCTTCTACAAAAAGAACAAAAAAATTGTCTTCTAATTCTAGAAAATGAACTCTTAGTTGGTATTTTAACAGAACGAGATATTCTATTGAAAGTTACAGGAAAAGGTTATGATCTAAGTCTAGTAACAGTTGATGAGTTCATGACGGCCAATCCAGAATCGCTCAGTCCTGAAGATCCATTGGCATATGCGTTAAATAAAATGCATGTTGGTGGTTTTAGGCATGTTCCAATTTTAAATGATTCTCGTAAACCAATTGGCCTTATAAGTATAAGTGATATAATTTCAACTATTGCTGATTATTTTAGTCGTGAAATTATCAATCTTCCTCCATTAGATAGGATAGTAGACTCTAAAATGAGAGAGGGTGGATAAACGTCATATTCCTTATCAATTCTTCACGAAAAAAATAAAATTTTTTATTTTATTTTTCTTCCTTTTATCTTTATCAAAAGGTCAAAATTTTAGAGTTTCTCAGTTCAGTGTTAATTTTGATGATTACGTTAAAGTTCTTGATGATAACCTATCAGCTTCATTCCATGGTGAAATATTAAGTAATCATTCAGATACTTTAGACATAAAATCTATAGTAAGTTTCGCCAATTTACCAGAAGATTGGATATTCACTACCTGCATTAGCACTAATTGCTATAGTTCAGATATTGATACAATAGATTTTTTTTTAGTTCCTAACTCACCGGCTGAAATAAGAATTGATGTTACAGCTACTTTCTTTGATACAGGAAATATCGAACTTGAATTTTTTGAAGAAAGCAACCTCGAAGGTGCGTCTTATTTAACTTTATCTATCTCAGATTATATCACGGGATTAAATAGTCAATTAATATCTGAGAAAACTGAGATAGTAGCTTACCCAAACCCTTTTAATAATAATTTAAGTGTAAAAATTAATAGTAAAATTTCAGAATCTGTTTCGATGAAGATTTACAATATTAAAGGTGAAGTAGTTAATGTCTTGAACGATTTTCAGATTATTCCAGGGGTATCTACCTTAAAATGGTCAGGTATAAACAGTCATGGTAATGAAATCCAATCAGGTATTTATTTTATTTCTATTCATGGCAAATCTTTTAATAATTTTGTAGAGGTACTATATATAAAATAAATATGTTAAATTAAATTTTTATGGAGATTTTATGCTTTTAAAAAAGATGCTTATTTTTCTAATATTATTTATTAATGTTATTTTTCCAAACACACTAAATGATAAATATAGAGATGTTTCTCTTCAAATTATTTCACAAGCATTAACGGATAGTACAGCATATCAAAGACTTGCATATATGTGTGATAAATTTGGGCCGCGATTAAGTGGAAGTCCAAACCTTGAAAATACTATTAATTGGATTTTAAAAGAAATGAAGAATGATGGCCTTGATAATGTAAAGGGTGAAAGAGTAAAAGTGCCAGTTTGGAAAAGGGGTGACGAGTATATTAGGTTATTGAAACCTCATAATAGAGAATTAAATATGTTGGGTTTGGGTGGAAGTGTTTCTACTCCAAGGGGTGGCATAGTTGCTGATCTTATTGTAGTTAAAAATTTTGATGAGTTAAAAAAAATAAAAGATAAAATTAAAGGAAAAATTGTTTTATATAATTGCCCCTTTATAAATTACGGTGAAACAGTAGCATACAGATATTATGGAGCCATTGAGGCTGCTAAATATGGAGCAGTAGCAAGTCTGGTCAGATCCATTGGGTCGTGGTCCATGGACACGCCGCATACGGGATTAATGGGATATGATGATAATATAAAAAAAATACCACACGCTGCTATAACGATGGAGGATGCTATGAGTTTTGGCAGGTTATTTAAAAGTGGAGAAAAGATAACATTAAAATTAAAAATGGATGCTAAAACAGCTGCAGATGGATGGTCGCGAAATGTAATTGCAGAAGTAAAAGGATCAAAATACCCAGACGAGATTATTGTAATAGGAGGGCATATTGATTCATGGGATGTTGGACAAGGAGCTCATGACGACGGAGGAGCTTGCATTGCTGCTTGGGAAGTGTTGAGAATGATTAAATTACTTGGTTTAAAACCAAAGAGAACTATTAGATGTGTACTATGGACAAATGAGGAGAACGGACTTAAAGGAGCGATAGCTTACAGAGATATGCACTTAGATGAAATGGAAAAACATGTTGTCGCAATAGAATCTGATGGAGGTGTATTCGCTCCAGAAGGTTTTGGGTTTTCAGGAAATGAAAAAGATTTTGAATTGATAAAAAATATACATGAACTACTAAAACCCTTAAAAGCAAATAATCCAACAAAAGGTGGCAGAGCTGCTGATATTGGACCTTTGAATGATGAAGGTGTACCAGTAATGTCCTTGAAGGTTAATTCCTCAAAGTACTTTTGGTATCATCACTCACCAGCAGATACTTTTGATAAAGTTGATTTTATTGAATTTAATAGTTGCGTTGCATCTATGGCTATAATGGCATTTACTATAGCAGATCTTGATATGACATTATCTAGATAATTTCTTATTAAAGGTGGCGAATTTAGTACTTAAAAAAGCTTATATTTCTGTCTATTTATTACTTTAAAAGGTGTTATTTTATGTCAAAAGTCCATATAACAGGTTACGGAGATGATTTAACTGTAAATGGAATTAGAATTGGTGATCTTACTCCAGCTCAACATGAGAAAATAGAACATGAAAAAGGCGGACAAAATTATTCACCATTAGAGAATGTTGTTGTTTCTAGAGTTAAAGATTCTTCAACTCTAATTGCAAGGAAACCTGATCCAAGTGATGTAAATAAGTATGTTGAATCTGAACTGTTAGATGGGCTCTGTTGTTACTCAGCTGTGAATCAAGGTCAATTAAACCAAACTATAGTAGATTCTGTCATTCATCATTTGAAAAATGAAAAGCTCCCAACAGTCCCTAGGTCTATCAGACATAAGTATATGAGTGCTTTTTTATTAGCAGCAACTGGGATTTCTGGTATGGATAAAGTAGTGCCTAAAGTTGCTGGCGTAGAATCCTGGGAGCTCACATTTAAAATTTGTAGACGATGGGGGCATATGGTGAAAGGTATACCTGAAGATCACAGTATTATGGTTGGAGCTACAGGCAACTTTCATGGAAGATCACTTGCTGCTGTTTCCATGTCAGATGATCTAGACTCTAGAAAAGGATTTGGTCCATTTGTTCCGGGTATTGAATTAGTTAAATTCAATGACTTTGACTCCCTTAGGTCTTTATTTGAAGAAAAAGGTGATAGAATTGCAGCTTTTATGGTTGAGCCTATACAAGGAGAGGCCGGAGTAATAGTACCCGATGATGACTATTTACCTCAAGTTTCAAAATTATGTAAAAAACATAATATTTTACTAGCAGTAGATGAGGTTCAAACTGGTTTTGGAAGAACTGGTGCACATTTTGCCCACCAATTGTATGATGTAAAACCTGACATTATGGGGTGTGGTAAAGCTGCTGGAGGAGGAATCTTACCAGTCTCTTTTGTTGCAGGTAAAAAAGAGGTAATTGATGTATTGACTCCTGGAAGTGAAGGTTCTACTTTTGGAGGATATCCCCTAGCATCTGTTGTTGGAACCTACGCTATTAAGGTTTTGATTGATGAAGATTTAGCTCTAAATGCACAGAATAAAGGACAAAGATTGATAAAAAATTTAGAAGTCATTAAATCTAATTATCCTGATAAAATTAAAGAAGTGAGAGGCAAAGGGCTTCTTACCGCATTTGAAATGCATGATGAAAAACATTTAGATGGACATGCGGTTTCAGTTGGATTACTACAAAAAGGTGTCTACGCAAAAGAGACGCATTATACAACTGTTAGAATAGCACCTGCTTTGACTATTTCTAATGATCAAATCGATCTTTTATCCGACTCCATAAATGATGTTGTAAAAGGATTGTAATATAATGGACATATTAAAAACCTTAGGAATAAAAGATATTAATTCTGGTGCCTGTCATGGAGCTGGTGGATGGATAAGTACAGGTAATAGTGGAAAAATTATTTCAATAAATCCGACAAATAATCAAGAAATAGCCTCCGTAAATAATTGTAGCGTAGAGGAATATAAAACAGTAGTTAAATTATCACTAGAGGCACAAAAAGAATGGTCTAAGGTCCCTGCGCCTGAGAGAGGGCAATTGGTTAGAAATATGGGCAACGCACTTCGTGACTATAAAGATCCACTTGGTAGTTTAGTTTCTCTTGAAATGGGAAAAATTAAACAAGAAGGTGATGGTGAAGTCCAAGAAATGATCGATATAGCTGATTTCGCTGTAGGCCAATCCAGAATGCTGTATGGAAAAACTATGCATTCTGAGAGAGTGGAACATAGGATGTACGAACAATGGCATCCAATTGGAATTGTTGGTGTTATTAGCGCATTTAATTTCCCTGTTGCTGTTTGGAGCTGGAATGCTTTTATCGCTGCTATATGTGGTAATTCAACAATTTGGAAGCCATCTCCATCTACCCCGCTATGTGCTGTAGCTGTACAAAATATATGCAATGAAGTCTTATCTGCAAATAATATGCCTAATATCTTTAGCACTGTGATAGGTCCAGGATCAGTTATTGGAGAAGAAATGATTAATGATAAGAATATATCATTAGTCTCATTTACAGGATCAACAAAAGTTGGAAGACATGTAAACGAGATTGTCTCCAAACGATTTGGAAAAGTAATTTTAGAATTAGGAGGAAATAATTGTATAATTGTAGATGAGACAGCTGATATGAACCTAGTAATTCCTGCGATAGTTTTTGGAGCTGTAGGAACTGCAGGGCAAAGATGCACCAGTACTAGGCGTGTTATTGTGCATCAGAGTAAATATGATGAATTAAAAACGAAACTGATTGCTGCATATAAGCAGGTAAATATTGGCGATCCGCTTAAAAAAGGTACACTTATGGGTCCCTTAGTCGATTCAAATGCTATCGATAATTTTAATAAAGCTATATCAAGAGCTAAAGATTTAGGTGGAGAAATAATTTATGGCGGAGATAAACTTAATTTTGAAGGAAATTTTATAAACCCTACCATCATTAAAGCTGAAAATAATTGGAAGGTTGTTCAAGAAGAAACATTTTCTTCAATTCTATATCTTATGAAATATGAAAAAATCAAAGATGCCATTGCCCTACATAATGATGTTCCTCAAGGCTTATCTTCTTCAATGTTTACTTTAGATATTAGAAATGCTGAGTTGTTTTTATCTTCCCAAGGTTCTGATTGTGGGATCGCTAATATAAATATAGGAACATCTGGAGCAGAAATTGGTGGAGCCTTTGGTGGTGAAAAAGAAACAGGTGGTGGAAGAGAGTCTGGATCAGATAGTTGGAAACAATATATGCGTAGGCAGACAAATACAATTAATTGGAGTAATGAACTTCCATTAGCGCAGGGTATTAAGTTTGATATTTAACTTATATAGAGGTTCTTAATGAAGGTAAATTTTAAAAATACCAGAGAAATTATTTCTAAACATATGCTTGCAGACGGCATGTCCCCCGTTATAGATCTTGAAAAAAGCCATGGATCATGGCTCGTTGATGGTAGCAGTGGGAAAAAATATCTTGATCTTTTTTCAATGTTTGCGTCCATGTCTATCGGGTACAATCATCCCTATGTAATTTCTCAAAAAGAGAGGCTGGCTAATGCTGCAATTAATAAGCCAACAAATTCAGATATTTATTCTCCAGAAATGGCTAAATTTGTAGATACGTTTTCCAGAATAGCACAACCAGATTATTTACCATATTCGTTCTTCATTGAGGGAGGATCCCTAGCTGTTGAAAATGCATTAAAAGCAGCTTTTGACTGGAAAGTTAAATTAAACCTTTCAAAGGGGAAAAAAGAAAAAGGTCATAAGATAATTCATTTTAAAGATTGCTTTCATGGTCGGTCAGGATACACAATGTCCCTAACCGATTCTCCAGATCCAAGAAAAGTTCAGTATTTTCCAAAATTTGATTGGCCTAGGGTTACTAATCCTTCCATGGTATTTCCTTTAAATAGTGATAATCTTGATCTAGTTTGTGAAAATGAAAATAAGTCTATAGATGAAATAAAAAATATTCTCCATAAATCTTCTGATGATATAGCAGGTTTGATTATAGAACCAATTCAAGGTGAAGGCGGTGATAATCATTTTCGGAAAGAATTTTTGATTAAATTAAAGGAACTATCTCTAGAAAATGATTTCCTTCTAATTTTTGATGAAGTTCAAACTGGGATTGGTATTACTGGAAAAATGTGGGCTCACCAGAGATTTGTTGATGAAAAATGTTCAATTAGCTGTGAGAATTTTTGTAAGAAAGTTATACCAGACCTAATGAGTTTTGGTAAGAAAACTCAAGTATGTGGAATTTTGGGTGGAAAAAGATTAGATATTATAGAAAACAACGTTTTTAGAGAATCTAGTCGGATAAATTCAACATTTGGTGGAAACTTAGTTGATATGGTTCGGTTTACAATATACCTAGAAGTTATTGAAAATGAAAACCTACTTCAAAATTCATATGAAAATGGAAAGTATTTACTTAAATCAATTGAAAATCTTGAAAGCCAATTTCCTGATCTTGTTTCAAATTCAAGGGGTAAGGGTTTATGGTGTGCTTATGATCTACCAGATGGTGAAACGAGAGATTTACTTACTGAACTTATTCAAGAAGAGGGTGCGATTGTTTTAGGGTCAGGACACCGTTCTATTCGATTCAGACCTCATTTAAATATTACAAAAGAAGAAATAGATATAGCATCAGATATGATGAAAACTGCTTTACTAAAACTCTAATTTTGGATTCCAAAACGGGTATATTATATTTAGTTTCTACTCCAATTGGAAATCTTGGAGATATTACATTTAGAGCTATCGAGACATTGAAAAAGGTTAAAGTTATTGCTGCAGAAGATACAAGGCACTCAAAACGTTTACTAAATCATTATGGAATAATAACACCATTATTATCATATTACGAACATAATAGAGATGCTAGAATTCCTAAGATAATTGAAATAATTAAATCTGGCGATAGCGTTTCTTTAATAAGTGATGCGGGAACACCCGCAATCTCTGATCCTGCGTATAAATTAGTAAGGTCTGCCATTGAGAATAAAATTAAAATAGAATCAGTGCCTGGTGCTTCCGCAGTATTAGCGTCATTAATACCTTCCGGATTACCAACTGATAGATTTGTTTTTGAAGGATTTCTTCCTATTAAAAAAGGAAGAAAAAAAAGAATCGAATCAATGAAAAATGAAATCGCAACAATTATTCTATATGAATCACCAAAAAGATTAATTCGAACTTTGAGACAGCTATGTGAAGTACTAGGCGATAGACCAGCAGTGGTTGCAAGAGAATTAACTAAAATTCACGAGGAATATATTAGAGGTACTCTAAATGATTTACATAACCATTTTATTGAAAAAACTCCGAAGGGGGAGTGTGTAATTCTCATTGGGAAAAAGGATGAAAATGTCTATTTCGATTAATTCTATTTTTGTTTCTTTTGAAGGTATTGATGGTTGTGGAAAATCAACTCAAGTAAAATTATTAATGGAAAAGCTTTATGATCGCAAAATAAAGGCTTTTTTAGTCAGGGAGCCAGGAGGTTCTAAAATAGCAGAACACATAAGATCAATTCTACTTGATAATAAAAATAATAATATGTCAAGTCAAACAGAAGCATTGCTGATGACAGCATCAAGAGCGCAGCTAACTAGGGAGGTGATTCTTCCTAAACTTAATAACGGTTACGTTGTAGTTGCTGATCGTTTTCAGGATTCCACCATCGCTTATCAAGGTGGAGGTAGAGGCTTGGATGTATCTTTTCTTAGAAATTTAAATTTATTTGCAACTGAAAAATTGATTCCTGATTTGACTTTTTATATCGATGTTACTGCAGAAGAAGGATTTAGAAGAGCAAATAAAACAAAATTTGATCGTATAGAAAATGCTGGAAAACATTTTCAATCTAAAGTGAGATCAGAATATTTAAAACTAGTAAAAAAAGAACCTAAAAGAGTCATTTTAGTAGATGGAAAGGATTCTATCGAAAAAATTCACTCCATAATTTGGGATAAAATATCAAATCTAAAAATCGAAAATTAAATGCAATATACTTACAGAATTTCAATAATTATCTTAATCAATTTAAATTTTATTTACTCCAGTAAAAATGTCTATAAGCAGGTTAGGAAAAATCAATCTCTTATCAATGATGTATATCGACATTTAGTTACTAATTATGTCGATGACATTGATTTAGACACCTTTACAAAACTAAGCATAAATAATATGCTTCTTGAACTAGATCCCTACACTGTTTACATGGAAGATGAGGAAAAGAGCGGTATAGAGATGTTAACAAAAGGAAAGTATGGCGGTGTTGGGATTCAAATTGGTAAAAGGGAAAAGGTTCTTACTGTAATCTCTCCAATGGAAAATTCACCAGCAAAAAAAGTTGGCATTTTAAGTGGAGATAAAATTATAAAAATTGATCAACAGGAAACCGAGAATCTATCGATGGATGATGCGGCTAAGTTAATAAGAGGCCAGAGAGGCACAAATATTACATTAACTATAAAAAGATATGGTGAAAATGAATTAATTGACTTTGACTTAAAAAGAGAAAATATCAAAGTTAAAGATGTTTCCTTTTCAGGTAAATTGAATGAATCAACTGGCTATGTCCGTTTAACAAGGTTTTCTAGAAACTCGGATATTGAGTTAAAAAAATCCATAGAAGAACTTTTAGAAAATCAAATAGATGGATTAATATTGGATTTAAGAGATAATCCGGGTGGACTTTTAAATGCTGCTGTGAATATTTTAGATTTATTTACTCCAGAAAATCAACTGCTTGTTTGGACAAAAGGAAAAACGCAAAAATCTCAAAAAAAATATTACAGTAAGAACCCTGCATTAGTCCCTGAAGATTTAAAAGTTACTGTTTTAGTTAACCAGGGCAGCGCATCTGCTAGCGAAATTGTAGCAGGTGTCCTTCAAGACCTTGATAGAGCTGTTGTTATCGGTAGATCGACATTTGGAAAAGGTCTGGTTCAAACCGTATATAATATTGATAGAGATAGATCTTTAAAAATAACAACAGCAAAATATTATATCCCTAGCGGTCGTTTAATCCAAAAACCTGGATATCTTCCAGATGAAATATTAGCAGATACTTCATCACAGGATACTCTTTTTTATACAAAAAGTGGTAGGAAAGTTTCAGGTTCTGGTGGAATTGTTCCCGATTATACAATTGAATTAGATAAAATAAGTCCAATATTATCTACCTCGTGGAGGCAAGGTCTCTTTTTTAATTTTGTCCAGAAAAACAAGATGAACTATGAAGGCTTTTCGGAGGTTTTAAAAGATAATGATCTTATGATTAAATTTGAAGAATACATCTATTCAAATGACCTAAATATTTATATGAAAGGAGAATCTAAATATCTAGAAATGAAAGAACTAATGTTAGAATTAGATTCGACTAGTGTTCAGATACAAGGCGGTTTAGATATCCTTGATTCTTATTTTGAAGAAATGGCTTTAACTCAATTTGAAGATGAAAAAGAAAATCTCGAGCATAATCTTATGGTTGAATTTGCAGATCACTATAATGGCACAAATGCGAAAACACAATTAATGGCTAAAAAGGATAAGGATATAATTAAAGCTTTAGAAATCATGGAGGATCAAATAGCTTATAAAAATATATTCTTACCACAATAATATATATTAAATAGTTGAAAACTTATATTAATTTCTATTTATTAATAGGGCGATTAGCTCAGTTGGTTAGAGCGCTACGTTGACATCGTAGAGGTCGGCGGTTCGACTCCGTCATCGCCCACTGCACAATGAAAAAAATAAAAATAACATTACCAGATCAATCAATTAAAGAAGTACCACATGGCTCTTCACCCTTTGATATAGCCCTGCAAATTGGTCCTGGATTGGCCCGATCTGTCGTTGTCGCAAAAGCTAATAATATTTTAATAGATCTGAATAAGCCTCTATTCGAAGATTGTACTCTTGAATTATTTAATGGTGAAACTGAAGAAGGGCATGATACTTTACTACATTCTACGGCGCATTTAATGGCACAAGCTGTAAAAGAAATATATGCAAATGCAAAAGTAACCATTGGACCAACCATTCAAAATGGATTTTATTATGACTTTGATGTAGAAACCCCATTTACCGAAAAAAACCTCGAAGAGATTGAACTTAAAATGAGAGAACTAGCGAAATCATCTCAAGAAATTATACGTGATGAAATATCCGTTGATGAAGCAATAAAAAGATTTGAAGAAATGGGAGAGACGTATAAAATTGATATCATTAAAAATATTGATAAGACTGAGATTTTATCTACATATACGCAGACTAATTTCATGGATCTATGTAGAGGCCCACATGTTTCAAATACATCGAAAATTAAGTATTTTAAACTTACCTCAACCTCTGGCGCTTATTGGCGCGGTGATGAAAAAAATAAAATGTTGCAAAGAATTTATGGTACAGTTTTTTCAAATAAAGATCTTTTGAAAAAACATCTTCAAAATCTTGAGGAAGCAAAAAAAAGAGATCACAGAAAGCTTGGTAAAGAGTTAAATATTTTTGCTTTTGATGATGAAATTGGTGCTGGCCTACCTTTATGGTTGCCAAATGGTGCAACGATTATTGAAGAATTAGAAAGCTTAGCCAAAGAAACGGAGCGTAGAGCAAACTATCACCAAGTTCGTACCCCTCATCTTACAAAAGGATCTCTTTATGAAAAATCAGGCCATTTAGAGCATTATAAAGAATCCATGTATCCTGCTATGGATATCGATGGAACTGAATATTATATCAAGCCTATGAATTGTCCCCATCATCATAAAATTTATTCCTCATCCCCTAAAAGCTATAGGGACTTACCTGTAAGGTTAGCTGAGTATGGAACATGTTATAGATACGAAAAGTCAGGTCAATTATTTGGACTAATGAGAGTTAGAAGTTTACAAATGAATGATGCTCATATTTATTGCACAAAAGATCAATTTAAAGATGAATTTTTATCTGTTTGTAATATGTATTTAGA
>MDTB01241217.1_pt1 | contig 24469 bp, 22 predicted proteins | sample 811161 | NCBI WGS metagenome assembly MDTB01 (sample SAMN05326650, study PRJNA326480) | marine metagenome | isolation source: seawater | place: Mediterranean Sea | collected 2009
ATAATTCTTTGAGTAGAAATTTTTTATATTTATGTCCTGTTTTAGCATATCATTATCTAATATATAGTCTGGATAACCATATTTTTCAAAGTAACCTTTAAGATTATTTTTTTTATATCTATGGTACTCAAACGAGTTTATCAATCCATCGCCATTTATAATCTTTCCATCAGAAAAATATGATGTATAACCAGACTGGTCAACTTTATAACCAATATGTTTTTTATAATCTTTTAGTTTTGACATATAAACTTGGGAAATGTCTCTATCCTTTTTGTAAAAAACAACATCATGATAAATTGAATGAATTAGATAAAAAGCTACGACCATTATAATAAAATTTGAACTTATTTTGCTTTGCCTTGGAGTAGTCAAAATTATAAATGAGCTGAATATGAATAATGGTGCTAAATACCATATCCTAAATACAGATAAACTCAGGTGAATCAAAGTAAAAATGATTAGCCCCAATAAAAGCATAAGACCAATTTTATTTCTACTTTCATACAAATATTTATATGAAAAAACGACCATTATACTTGTAACAAATATTTTACTAACCAGAAGATTACTTGACATATTCAATAAAAATCTTTCGTAGATGCTAAGATCTGAGGTTATTTTAGAAAAACTCGATATACTCATTATGAAACCATCAAGATTATAATTGAAACCAAAAGTACAAAAGACAGACAATAATAAGTAACACAAATACTCAAAAAAAAGTTTTTTATTGCTGTAATATTTTTCAATTATGAGCGGCGATAAAATAATTAAAGAATCAATTCTTGTGATACCTATAATAAAGATGAAAAATGATCTTCTTGTTTTGTAGAACATGCATATCATCAACCCTAAAAGAATAGACTCCATAAAAAAACTGGTGATAAATAAAGACGAATACAGTAATAAAGATTTTCTTGTACCAACTAAATAGTTGCATATTAAGTATATGAAGATAATGTATACCGTGGAAAAAATTATAAATTCTATAGTGGGATCATCTATCCCAGCAAAATTAGTAAAAAAATATATAGTAGATGTAAAGATGAAATATAAAGGATGGATTCCATTAGTTGGATTAATGCCATCAAAGGTAGCGAATCCATATTCCCATAAATTTGAAGCAGTCTTTAAATAAAAAAAGAAGTCATCAGGTGCAATAATCGATGGATAAAATGAACTGCTATATAATATATAACTTGAAATAATTATTAGATAGATGAAGCTTAGAAAGCTGAGCTTATTGTTTAATATAAAATTATTAACATTTTTAGAGGTTTTTTTATATATTGATCGTTTCAATGTTTTAAGATTCATAAATTATGATTATAAATGAAAAGAAAAATATCAATAACACTTTAATAGTTGATATATCCGATGAGTTTTACGTAAATAACATATATGCTGAATTAATACTAAATGCCTTATCCAAAAGAATCCTCAGTATTTTTAAAATTCTTTATTATTTTATTACAAATAACACTAAATTTCGTCATTATATTTTTAATAGTAATGCAAGCCTTTTGTCTTCGATTCCGATTAAGCCTCACATAAAAGAATTTATTAAAACCTGGAACAGGTCTGGCGGAGAAGTTATAGTAGTATCCCCATTGAACAGTCGATCATTAGAAAAAACAAGCCTTGGATTTTTATACCATCAGCATTTGAGTTTTAATGATATTAATACAGAAAGTCAAATAAAAAAAAAATATTCCAACAAAAATTTTTATACTATTTCTAAGAATATTTCAAACAAATTTAATTCCTTTAAATTTTTATCACTAGATAATAAAAACGTAAATAAATTTAGCTCATATTTAATTCAACTCAGACCAAAGCAATGGGTAAAAAATTTGTTAGTTTTTACCCCGCTTTTTCTATTAAATAAATTTGAATTGACTGTTTTTATAAATTGTTTGTGGGCTTTTGTCATTTTTTCATATTTTGCTTCTTGTATATACATATTCAATGATTTGTTAGATTTAAATTCTGATAGAGGAAATAATTTAAAACAATTTAGGCCATTGGCATCAGGAAATGTTTCATTAATTTTTTTTATTTCGGCATTGCCAATAATGCTTTTTTTTGGGCTTGTTTTTACATACTTATTTTTTGCTGAACTATTGCCTTTAATTTATGCATATATTTTCATTTCTTTAAGTTATTCAATGTACTTTAAAAAAAAGGTACTTGTAGACATAATTATTCTGTCAGGCCTCTACACATTAAGGCTTTTGGTGGGTGCAAAAGCAGCACTTATGACAGTATCGTTTTGGATTTTGGCATTTTCAATTTTTATTTTTTTAGCCTTAGCAAGCATTAAAAGATTCAGTGAGAAAAGCTATATTAAAAATATACAAATGAATAATTTATCACGAAGAGGTTACGCTAAAGAAGACATCAAGATTCTTGAGCAAATTGGTTTAATTTCAAGTTTTGCTGCATGCATTGTATTCGCCTTATATGTTAATACGACTGAAATATCAAATTTAATTATAAATATTCAATCATTATGGTTTATATGCATAGTAATACTTTATTGGTTACTTAGGCTTAATTTAGTTGCGAGAAGGAAAGATTTTTTTGGTGATCCCCTTGAGTTTGCTCTAAATGATAAGGTGAGCTATTTATGTTTAATATTAGTAGCTTTCTTTTATATTAACGGCACTATTAATTTTATAACCTTCAATTAGACGTGAAAAAATATATTAATTCATGGGGCATTTATGAAAATCAACATACCAGCATAGATTTTCCAAACTCTATAGAAGATTTAAAACATTCAATCATCAAAAGAAATAATTTTCTATCATATGGAATGGGTAGAAGTTATGGTGATGTTTGTCTTAATAGAGATGGCCGCCTCATTTCGTCAGAAAACTTATCTAACATAATAGACTTTAATATTTCAGATGGACTAATAAGTTGTCATGCTGGAATGACTTTAAAAAATTTACAAGAGTACGTAATGAAAGATGGTTGGATGCTGCCAGTTGTTCCTGGCTCGCAATTTATTTCAATTGGTGGTGCAATTGCTAATGATGTTCATGGTAAGAACCATCTTACAGAAGGGTCATTTGGAAACCATATAGAAGAATTAACTTTATTAAAATCAGATGGGAATATAGTTATTTGCAGCCCTCACACTAATAAGAATTTATTTATAGCTACAATTGGTGGCATTGGATTAACAGGAATAATTTTGACCACCAAAATCAAACTTAAGCCCTTAAAGGGAAAACACATACAAGTTAATTATAAAAGTTTTAATCATCTTGAAAATTACAATGATTTAATAGAAACATATAAAGATTACGAATTTTTTGTATGCTGGGTAAATTGTAAGAAAGAAAAAAAGTTTAATGGATCAATGCAAATTGGAAAGTTTTGCCAAAACTCATCGACTCAATTGCCAAAAAATCCAACCGTATACAAAACCATGCCTAGAATTAAATTAATAAATAAAAGTTCAAAATTATTTTTTAATTATCTTTACGCTAAGCGTCAAAATTTCCTTAATGAAAAGACTATTGTTGATAATTTTCAAAATTTTTTGCATCCATTAGATAAAATACATAATTGGAATAGATTGTATGGAAAAAAAGGTTTTTTTCAGTTTCAATGTCAGCTTTTGTCTGAAAACTGGGTAAGTGTTTTGAAAAAGATTTTTATTGTTATCAATCAATCTAGCCAGATACCTTTCCTTCCAGTAATTAAATCTTTCTCAAAAAAAAGTATCGGGATTTTAAGTTTTCCTAGAAAGGGCATCACGTTTTCAGTTGATTTTGAAAATAATGGATTAGAGTCTATTAATCTTATTAGATCTTTAAATGATTTGACTATAAATGAGGGTGGAAGGATATACCTCGCAAAAGATGCTTTAATGAGCTCAAAGAATTTTAAAGACTCATATCCATTATATGAAAAGTTTAAAGCATATAGAGATCCAAAAATTTCTTCTAACATGTCACGCCGATTGATGGGTTTTTAAATATGAAAAAATGTATTTTAATTATTGGGGGTACATCCGAAATAGGTATTGAGTGCTGTAAATTATGGATAAAAAAAGAGCCCCATTCATCAATATTTTTAATTGGAAGAAATGAAACCGAATTAAAAAAAACAAAGGAAAAATTAATATTAAATAACACTTCTGAAATTAATACTCTAAATATCGATTGTCTTGATATTATTGAAATTTCAAGAACAGTTAAAGAGATTGCTTTAAAGTATAGTATTTTTAGAGTTCTGTTTGCTATTGGAACAATTGAACAAACCACTAATGTTTATGAAACAAAAAAATTGCTGGAAATTAATGGTATTTCACCAATTATTTTTTCTGAATTATTACTACCTCTACTAAATAATAATTCAAAGTTAATATTTTTATCATCCATTGCTAGTGAGAGAGGAAGAAGAAGTAACTTTTTATATGGTGCTGGCAAGAGCATGCTCACAACATACGTAGAAGGCCTTCAACACAAATATTGTAACAACGAGTTTCAAATAAAACTTTTGATGCTCGGACCAATAAAAACAAGAATGTTAATAGCAAGCAAATCATCCGCACCCTTTTCTTTGGAATTGACTGATGCTGCCAAAAAAATAGTTAGGTCTGAATTATCAAATAAGAATGTGATCTATATTCCAAAAAAATGGAAATATCTTATGTTTATAATTAGGAATATACATTCTACGTTATTTAATAAAATTGATATTTAAAAAACCAGGAGCTTTGATGATTAAAGTTCTTTTTGAGTATGTTTATTATTTATATATAATGCAGCATATATATCACTTAACAAGTTAATAGTATATGAATCAATCTGAATTTAGCGTATCAAGTATTTTAATTACACTTAAGTCATTCTTTCTAAGAATAATATTAGTATCTTTAGCAGCGTCAATAGTATTTATATGTTATTCATATACTATTGAGGAAGCATATGAATCAAGAGCAGTATTAAAGTTATCTGAAGAGGATCAAGCTCAATCATCTTCTTTAGGGTTTGGAGGGTTGGGTGGATTAGCATCAATGACAGGAATAAATCTTTCAGGCGGATCTGATAGCAAGATATCTCTGGCCATTGAAAGAATCAAATCTAGAGATTTTCTATCTAAACTAATTGAAGATAAGGAGGTTCTTAAGAATATTCTGTCTGAGGAAGAAATTAAGAGCAAAGAAAAGATTTTAATAAATGCGCATAATAAATATATACAGGATATGCTTTATTTGAAACAAGATCGTGATTCTGGATTTTTAAAGATTGGTATCACACACCATGATCCAGAGGTAGCAAAATCATTTCTTGAATTAATAATTGCAGAATTAAATGAAATTTCAAGAAAAAAAGATCTTGAGGAATCAAATAATTCAATTAATTACTTTAATGAAGAAATTTCTAAGACAACTAATAAAGAAATTAGACTTTCGTTGAATAAATTAATTGAACTTCAATTGCAAAGAAAGATGCTTGCAAACATTCGCAAAGACTATCTTCTTGAATACATAGACACACCATTTCTTCCAATATATAGATCAAAACCATCCAGAACTTCATATGCTATAACTGGTTTTTTGCTAGGTCTTTTTCTTGCATCTCTCTTTTATATTATTTCAAATAAAAAAGAGCAGAGTTAAAACCGATGTTCAGCTTAGTTGTTCCAATTAGTATTAAAGGTTCTTATTACTTTAAGAATAGACCTATATGGCTGCTTTCATTGCCAAATGGCAAGTTAATGATAGAAGAGTCAATTTCATTGATTCAAAAAAATGCAAAAGAAATAATTATAGTATGCCCATCGGAACATTTTAAAAAATCCATTAATAAATCGAATGTTATAAAAAGTATCCAGAGTACATTTAATAAAAAAGTAAAAATTTTTACATCAAATAAAAACTTAAATAAACTTGAGAGCATAGATTTAGCAATAAAAAAGGCAAATATTGTAGATTCATTTTTTGTAAAAGATCCCCTCAATAAATTTTCTTTCAATTATAAGAATAACAACATACTATTCACTTCAGAGAATAATAAAATTCTTAATACAGACTTTGGCTTTAGTTCAGCTAAACTTTTTAATAAATTTTATAGGAGTAATAAAGACCGTATAACTGTAAAAAATTTTTTAAATAAGATTCAAAGAGTTGATAAATTTGAAATCGCTAAGATAGATTTAGACGAAGAATGGATAAGTCTCAAAAAATATAGAGCATACCAGAGAAAGCATGCAACACTATTTTTAGATGTTGATGGAACTTTATTAAAAAATGGCAGTAAATTTGTAGATGGATCATGGAAAACTAAGCCTCTATTAAAAAACATAAAGACTATTGAAAAGATACAAAAAACTCATAATTTACATATCGTAATAACAACTAGCAGACCAAGCTCAGAAAAAAAATATCTAAAAGAGGTGTTTAATTCATACAATATTAAAATTAATTCTTTTTTATTTGATTTACCTCATTGTCAGAGAATTCTAGTAAATGATTATTTCGAAACAAATCCTTTTCCTAGTGCATTATCTATTAATATAGAGCGTGATAATGATAATTTAGATGAATATCTAAATAAAATTTTAAAATTAAAGTAGGCTACAAAAAATATGAAATATTTAATATTTGGTATAACAGGACAAGATGGTGGGTATCTTGCTTCAATGCTCATTAAAAAAGGACACGATGTTGTTGGAGTAAGAAGGCCAGCATCAACTGATACCACAAAAAAAATTAAAGAGGTTTTTGTCGATGAAGGTGCTGATTTTAACAAACTCCGGATAATTCATGGTGATTTAACTGATTATGGCTCAGTTATAAACATTATCAATGATAATAAGCCTTATGCAGTAATTAATTTAGCTGCACAAAGCCACGTTGGAATATCTTTTGATTTACCAGAATTAACGGCAAACATTGATGGTCTTGGTTCATTAAGAATTTTGGAAGCAATTAGACATTACTCTCCTAAAACAAGATATTACCAAGCATCTACTTCTGAACTTTATGGAGGAATTACTAACGAATCACTTAATGAAGAAACTCCTTTCAATCCTTTAAGTCCATATTCAGTTGCAAAATTATATTCATTTTGGATTACACGACTATATAGAACGGCATATGGTATAAATGCATCAAATGGAATTTTATTCAATCACGAATCTCCATTTAGAGGCGAACACTTTGTTACACAAAAGATTATTAAGGGCCTTGTAGCAATAAATAAAAATGAACAAGTAATATTAAGACTTGGAAATCTGTATAGTAAAAGAGATTGGGGGCATGCTAGAGATTACATGGAGGCATTATATGCAATTGTTAATTCAGACAAGCCTGATGATTATGTAGTTGCAACTGGAAAAACATATTCAATTAAGGAATTTATTGATTTAGTATTGCATAAGTTAGAAATTTCAGGCGAGTGGATAATTGAAGATAATGAGCTTGAATCATTTGTTGTTAAAGAGGCAAAAAACAAATCTTTAAATTCCAAAAAAATTATTACACAAGACCTAAAGTATATGAGACCGGCTGATGTTGAGCACCTTTTGGGAGATCCATCAAAAATTTACAACAATTTGGGGTGGAAGCATAAATCCACGATATCTGACCTAGTAGATGAGATGATTGAAAAAGAATTATCCTAATAATGAATATATTTTCATATATAAATGTATTATTAGACTACACCCAATACATTGATAATAAAAAAAAGCTTTTAAAGTCTGTAATCCTATTTGGAACTTTTGCAGCTTTTTTTGAAGTCGCTTTTCCTGCATTTTTGGGCATAGGTGCTGGAATATTATTCAATGACCCTTCAGGGACAGATTTCTTAGCCTATTTAAATTTTTTTGATAAAAATGGAATAAATACCCTGATTGTTTTTTCAATTTTTTTGATTATTTTCTCTTTAGTAAGATATTTTTTCATAATTCTTTTTTTTAAAAAAAAATATGCATTTGCAATGCAATATGGTTATTCCATTGCAGAAAAAACTGAACATTCAATATTAAAATTAGATCTTTTTTCTAGAAGAAAGTCATTAAACCCTGATTTATCAAGAATAATTCATTCTGAAACTAATACAATTACATGGAAATTTTTTGTTCCAATGGTAGATTTGTTTCATGAGTTGATTGTCATAATTATTTCAATACTTGCACTTGCGCTCATAAGTTTTGATTTATTTCTTCTTTGCCTACCAATAATGATTCTTTCTTTCATTTATTTTATTTTTTCATCAAACAAAAATGAAAAGACTCAGGATGATGATGTAAATTTTAGAGAAAGATTGTCTATTTATGCCGAAATAATTCATGAGGGAGCGTTAGACACCGTATCTCAAAGTAATAAAGAATGGCTTAAAAATAAAATAACAAATGAATTTAAAAATATTAAAAATACTCAAAAAATTAACATCTTAAATGCTTTAATGCCAAGACCTAGAATTGAAACAATTATCCTTTTATTGTTTGGTGTTTTAATACTTGTTTCATACTTCCTTAAAATAAATCTTTACTCTAGTTATTTGGTTGGAGTTTTAATTTTTTTAAGAATGTTGATGTCAGTTGGTAGATTTTATGGATCAATTTTAGCTTTAAGGCTTGGCTCAACTAATGCAAAAAATGTTTTAAAAAATTTACAACCTGCCTTGAACTATAATTCTGTTGAACATAATGAAAATAATAAAGATGAATCAAATGGGTTTATTTTTAATAATAAAAATACACATGACAATCAATTCAGCATTGAACTAAAAAATTTAACAGTTGGCTGGAATCAGAATCAAAAAATTGCTGTTGAAAATATCAAAGTGAAAAAGGGTGACTTGTTGTTAGTTAAAGGTCAAAGTGGTACAGGAAAATCTACACTACTAAGAACAATTTCAAATTCTCTGTACCCCACCTCAGGATATTTAATATTTACCAATTTCAGTAAATTAAATTGTGAAAAGGAGATTTTTTATATCCGACAAGACCCACATATCATACCATCTTCGCTAATAGAAAATCTCATTTTGGATGATGTTGATAATTATTTAGATATAAATGACATATCAAAAGATGAACTTCATGATAAAGCAAAAAACCTTCTAGTAAATTATGGTTTTACACCAGAAAGAATATCAAGCCTTCTAAAATTAAATAATATCAATAAATTAATATCAGGTGGTGAGGCTCAAAGAATAGCAATTTTAAGGTTATTTTTTTCAAAAAATGTAAAACTTTGTCTATTTGATGAACCAACAGCATCTCTAGACAAAAAAAATATAAAGTTGATTTCAAATTTAATAAATGAAGTTTCAGAAGAAAAAATATGTATAATAATTACACATGATGATTATTTTGCTAAACTCTTAGAATCACCTACATCAAAATCTATAACTTTAAAAAATTGATACATGGAAGACTCACTCACAATTTTATTTCAAGGCCCAGTCTTATATGAAAATGAAGAAACTTATCATTGCATTACTTCTGCTAGAAAAATATTCCCTAAGAGTAATATTATTTTAAGTACCTGGAATGACCATAAAAAATTTATTGATGAAAAATTTTATAAAATAAAAAATCTTGAGATTGTTTATTCAGAAGATCCAGGTGCTCCTTTTTGTAAGCCCAACTCGCCACTTAACGTTAACAGAATAATAGTCTCTTCAAAAAATGGTCTAGAGAAGGTTAAAACTAAATATGTTTTTAAATGCAGAAGCGATATATATTTTCAAAGCAAAAATGTTATTAATTTGTATTGCAAATATAAAAATACCATTGAATCTAATTTAAATATTGTTAGTGAAAAAGTTCTTTTTTCAAATCAAACTTCTTTGAATCCTAAACGAATTCCAATTCTATATCATTTGTGTGATTGGATTGTTGCAGGTAACTTAAAGGACGTAAAAAAAATTTTTGACATAGATTTAATGCCAAATGAAGATTTTCACTGGTTTTTATATAACAAAAAACCGGAGGACTATATAACTCCTGGAAATTTATCAAGATATATGTCTGAAGATTATATTGTATATAAATTTTGTAAAAAAAATCTTTCAAATTGTATACATGATCATTACCTTGATACAAATGATAATGAGCAGAAATTATGGCTACAAATAATTGCTGACAATTTTATTATCATGCCTAATAAATTAATTGGCATTAAATCTTTAAAATACCATAACGTTGCCTCTTTTCATTTATATAAGTCATTTACATTTTATGAATGGCAAAAACTATCTAAGTTAAATAATTCGATTATCTTATCTTTACTAGATCAAATAAAAATAATTTCCTATAAACTACTTGCAGATTTATATAAAATTTTATTCATTATAAAAAATAATTTTTATAATAAGACAAGGAAGTAATTATGAAGATCCAAATAATAACAGAATCATTTCATGGCTATATGAATGATTTAACCTCGGGAAAGATTTTTGGTGGGCAGGAGCTTCTTTTGCTTGAAACCTGTAAGTTATTAATGGAAAGAGGAGATGAAGTAGAAATTCTTCAATTTGGAGATAAAAAAGAAACTATTATATATGAAGGCATCAAAATAAAAAAAATCTATTCACCTAAATTGAAGTTTTTTGAGAGAGCTGGCTTCATAAGAAGGTGGACATGGGCTGGTTTAATATTTTCGTCACATATTGATGATGAAGCTGATTGGATTCATTTGCACAACCATCATTTTTCATTTCCAATTAGATTTTTAGTCAAGAATCAAATTCTTACTGGCATGAATCATGGGGTAGAATGGGATTTGCCATGGACTTATAAAAAAATTAATTTAAAAAATATTAGGGATAGATTTTCCTTTTTCTTACTAAAATCGGTTACAAGATTTTCATCAAAACGTTTAGACAAAATGATAACAAACGATAGGTTTTTTATCCATTTTTCAACAGCTCACAGACCGCATTTAGCCTCAAAATTTAAGTATATTCCCAACTATGTCGATGAGAGAGTATTTAATCAGGAAAAAATATCTCAAACAGAACATCCAAACATATGCACAAAGATTAGCGAATTTGCAAATGGCAGAAAAATTGTGCTTCTACCTAAAATGTCTATGAAAGAAAGAGGAACAGATTTGATGTTTGAGGTTATGAAAACACTCGAAAATTCGATATTAGTTGTTACTGGCGTTAGTCAGCAGCAGAGCCATTATAAAAATTTAGCAAAGAAAATGAATATAGATAATAAAGTTTTCTTCACCGATCATGTTAGTTATCAAGAAGAGCTACCTTTTATTTTTTATATAAGTGATGTTGTTGTAATTCCTAGCCCTTGTAGAGAAGCAACAGCAATATCATTGCTCGAGGCTATGTCTATGGAAAAGCCAGTAATTGCCTCTGAGATTGGTGGATTGGTTGAGATAGTCTGGCATAGGCATAATGGTATTCTAGTGTCTCCAAATTCAGTTAATTTTAAAAATGCAATTGAATTAATTTATAAGGATAAGAGTTTAGCAAACTATATATCAAAAAATGCCAAAAGAGATGTTTTAGAAAGATTTTCACGAGAAAGATGGAGAAAATCCATGTTAAATTTCTTTACAAATGAATAGTCTTATTTCATTAGCAATAATATCTAAAAATCGTCCTGATGTTTTAATTGAATGCATAGAAGATATTCAAAAAAAAATTCCTAATGATGTTGATATAATAGTTGTTGATAGTAGCGAATCACAGAAAGATAAAATCAATTTAAACAACTATCTTACAAATAAACAAAAAGAAAACACAAATAAATTTTTTTTTGAACAAGTTGATTTAAAAATGGGCAGCTTGCCTGCCCAAAGAAATATCTGCATAAAATATTGTCAAACAGAATATATTTTGTTTATTGATGACGATTGTTTCTTTCGAGAGAATACCTATAAAGAGTTTTTAAAATTTCTAAAATTAAACATTCATAAACCTATTCTTGGTGTCAGAATTAATCAATCTACAACAGAGGCTTTTAGTTATTCTAATTTGCCAAAAATGAGCTTGATAAAGTGGTCAAGCGGTTCTTTTAATATTGAATCAAATATGATTGTAGAGGTTCAACATCTACAAGGAACTTTTATGTGTTTTAATTTAATAAAGTTAAAAGAAATCGGAGGCTTTAATGAAAATCTTATATGTGGATATGCTCCTTTTGAGGATACATATACAAGCTTAAAAATGTTTAAAACATTTAATGAAAAACCATTACTAAATTATGGTATTCAGGTTGATCATTCTTTGGCTCCAAGGCTTCAAGGAGGATCACGAGATTTAGGTTTAGATCCAATTAATGCATTAGCATATGGAAGGAATGGCATGATTACGTCAAAAATGCATTTTGGCATATCAAAAGTTCTAGTATCATTCCCGTTGGTAGTAATTTATATGATCTTGAGAATATTGAGACCTATATTGAACTCTAGAAATAGTTTTTATATTCGGTTGAAGTCAATACTATATTTTTTCTATGGATCATTGTTAGGATTAATTAATATTAAATAAAATGAGTATAGCAATAAATAAAGCATGCAGAATATGTAAATCAAATAACCTTAAAACTGTAATAAATTTAGGTAATCAAGCGTTAACAGGTGTTTTCATAAAAAATGGAGTAAGTGTCGATAAGTATAATATGTCCCTTTCAATGTGTCAGGATTGTGGCTTGACTCAGATAAATGAAATATATGATTTAGATCTATTATATGGTGATGGTTACGGTTATGAATCAGCTTTAAATGCATCTATGGTGAGTCACTTAAAGTCTAAAGCTTATGATCTAACTAAGATTCTTAATATAACCGATAATGATATAGTTATCGATATTGGAAGCAATGATGCTACTACGCTGAGTTTTTTTGATAAAAATATTATTAAAATTGGAGTTGATTTTACGGGCAGTAAATTTGCATCAAACTATAAAGATATAAATGCATTTCTCATACCAGATTTTTTTCCTTCACCAAAGTTAGATCAGTTATTGGAAAATAGAAAGGCTAAATTAATATCCAGTTATTCGTGTTTTTATGACTTACCAGACCCAGTATATTTTGCAAAAGAGGTAGCTAAAAACCTTGAAGATGATGGTTTGTGGTGCTTAGAACAAAGCTATTTACCTCTTATGCTTGAAAGTAATTCGTTTGATACAATTTGTCATGAGCATATTGAGTACTATAAGCTTCAAGATATTAAAAATATATGTGATCAAGCAAATTTAGAAATAAAAGATATTGAATTCAATGACGTTAATGGTGGATCTTTTAGTGTAACAGTTGGTCATAAAAATAATATTTTCCAGCAATCTAGTAAGACTAAAGAAACTCTTTTAAAAGAGGCTAATAATGATTGGAATCAAGAATTTAAATTATTTAATGACAGAATTGCAATCGCTAAGATTGAAACAGTTAATTTGCTTGAAAAACTTAGGAGAGAGGGTAAGAGGGTTGCTGGATTAGGCGCAAGTACTAAAGGTAATGTTCTTTTACAATATTTTGGTATAAATTCAGATCATATTGATGTTATTGGTGAAGTAAATCCAAATAAATTTGGATGTACTACACCGGGAACGAATATCCCTATTATTTCTGAAAAAGAGTTGTTAGCTTCTAAGCCTGACTATCTTTTTATTCTGCCATGGCATTTTAAGAATTTCTTTATAGAAAACTTTAAAGAAAAAGGCATAAGCCTTATTTTCCCACTTCCAAAACTTGAAATTATAGATTTTAATTAAAAGGTGTTTTTAAGTATATCCATCCTTGTTTTATATATATTAACAGTATTAATTTCTGTTGCATTAATCAAAAACTATGCTCATGTAAAAGGCTACCATAGTCTATTTTATACCTTTCTTTTTGCTCAAAGTTTGTATGTTATAACCCCAATGTTCGATCATTTAGTCGGCACCGAAAGTTATAGGTACATAAATGAATTAGTTTTATATTCCTCTGTATGCACAATATTTTTTGCAATTGGTGGAATGATTTCATCATATAGATTCATTGATAGCGAAACTCTCACCCCAAATGAATATATTTTAAAGTTATCTACTCACGAAAATGCTAATAAAATTTTCCTTTATTCAGTTTGTTTAGGCATTTTTGCAGCATTAGCATACTTATATCAAATATATCAGTTGTTTGGACTTGATCCATTGAAATGGTTTGGTGCTTATTTATCACAAGAAACTGGTGAAAAGAGCTTTGGTAAAGCCCAGGTATGGTTAATTGGAGCATTATCAATGCCAGCTATTCTAATTTACATCTTTAAAGACAAAAATTATGTACTTTCATCAGTATTTTTTTCAGCTTTTATATTTATATTATTTAGTTTGTTAGTAAGAGGAAATAGAAATTTTTTGATGTTAATTCTTTTACCTATATTAATTTTTGTTTTGCTTAAAAAGGGCTATTTAAAAAGTTACATTGTGTTCGGTCTATTTTTTGCATTTATTTTTTCTGGCCAAATAATAGATATTCTTAGAGCTGTCGGATTGTATTCAGTTTTTCAAGGGGAACCAATTAATTCAGAGGTATGGTTGAAGGGATTATCTGCTGGTGAATTTGGGGCAACAATAAGGAGTTTTAATTTTTATATGGATAAACAATTCAATTTTGAGTTATTTTTAGGTAAAACTTATTTAGTTGATCCCTTTTTAAATATGGCTACTACATTAGGAATACCTTTTGATGTTCTTTCATACAAACTTGCCTTAGCAATGTCACCCAGAGGGGTTTTATTTGGTTATGGATTTAGTCCACAATTAGAGTCTATTTTAAATTTTGGTCTATTAGGAGGCCCTTTGGTATATTTTGTTTTTGGTTTTTTTACTCGATTGATTGATATTCTTAAAACAAAAAATATCCTACTTTTTTCAGTTTCATTATATTTATTACCAATATTAATCAATATGCAAAGAATTGATTTTGCTGTGGCCATTAAGTTATCAGCTATACCTATATTTTTTCTATTTTTAATAGTTGCCCTTAGTAAAATAAAGTTATAAGAATGTTTGAAAGAATCTTAATAGTAGGCCAGGGTCAGGATGGAAGTATTTTAAAAGAATTATGTAAAATTAATAATAAGGATTATTACACTATATCCAAAGAACAAATTTATAAAAATGAAATAAAAATTTCAAACATTAAATTTTCTGATGAAACTATTGTTGATTTTATATGTGATAACTCTATAGATACTGTTTTTTATACTTCGGCACTTCAAATTGGTAATTCCATCAAGGACATTGCAGAAGAAAGCAAGTTTTATGATATAAACTCAAAAATACCATTTAACATTTTAAAAAAAATATCAAAATCAAATTATAAAAATTTATTAAATTTTTATTACTTTTCATCTTGTTATCTTTTTCAACCAAATAAAGGCATATCCCTAGGATCTAAGAAAATATTGAATGATTTTTACAAAAAATCTAAAAATGATTTTCTAGTAAAAGCTAAAAATTTTGAATTAAGTGATAATATTTGCCTTAAAAATATATATTTATTTCCACATGACTCTCCATTAAAAGAAAAATCATTTCTAAACAATTTAATTTTTTCAATTAAGGAAGAAAAAAAAGTCGATATTGCACTAAGTGATAAAAGACTAGAATTATTTATTGATTGCGCCTTCGAACTAATGAAATCAATTTTTAAAGATGCACAAAATAACAAATTTCGTCAAGGCGTGCATGAACATTTTCTTGGAGGGTTAAACTCTTTCAATCTTCATGATTTTCTAAAGTTTTTAGTAAAAAAATATCATAATGAATCAAACATAGATTTATTTGTTAATTTTACTGATATCGAAATAGATTATTATCATTGCATCGAAAGTAATATGTATGAAACTAATCTATATTATGAGAAAATATCACCTTCAGATTTTTGGGAAAGAATGACGTTAGAAAAAGAATCATATATAAATGCAATACAAAATAATTTTTTCAAAACATGACTTAGTAAAAGCAACTGGAATAAATTATATTTATGATAATTATTTAAAAAATTTTAAAAATAATAAAGATTTTTTTGTTTCCTCGTCCTCTAGATTGAATTTATTAGATAAAACCCCAAGTGGAATTTATGTTATTTTATATTCATTGATACTCCCGTCATTGGTTTTACCATATCTTTTAACAAAAATTTTTATATCTCGAAAGGATAATGAAAATTTATTTTTAGTTGGTCACATGCATAATTTAAGAAACTTAGCCTTGAATATATCAAAGAATGTGTGTGGTATTTATTGCGTAGATTCCATATACAATTATCATAGATTAAGATTCAGAAATAGCCCTAATTTCATTAGGCCGATTCTTTTAATTCCAGCATATCTAATTGAATTTTTTTATGTGTTATTAACTGAAAGTCCTATGTATTTTAATTCAAATAAAGTAACTGATGAGTTTAAGAAAAGATATAGATTTATTCTTAAAAAAAATAGAGAAATTAAATGTTTGAATATTGGGAGTCCCAAAAATAATATAATTAATAATTCAAAAAATACAACTGATATTAATAAACTAGCTATTTATGGAAATTTTTTATTTTATGAAAGTAGAAAAGGGCTTGATATGTTGATTGCTTCGTTGAAGCAGATAAATAAACAATCAGACATTATTCATACAAATATTTATATTTTTGGAAAAAATTCTTTTGAATTTTATTCACAATTAAATGACACTAAGATTAATGGTGTTCAGTTCTTCGTTCTTGGTATGGTAGATTCAGTACAAGATACACTTCAAGATCTTGATGGGGTTATAATTCCAGTTGATGAAACCGGAGGACTAAAGATTAAATTGCTTGAATCGCTCAGTTATGGATTGCATGTGGTTACAACAAAAAGTGTTGCAGCACATTTAGAAAATTATAAAAGCTATAAAAATCTTCAAACCTTCTCTAGCATTTCTAATATAGTAGAAAATTTAAATTCCTTAAGCATAAAAAATGATATAGATGTTAGTTCAGTACAAAGTCTTCCAACTTGGGATACTCATCGCACTCTAATAGATAGGCTGTTATATGAAAAATAAAAATTATTTTTTTTTTATTACGTGTCTCGAAGCAGGCGGAGCACAAAGAGCACTTATTCAGTTAATCGAACATCTCAGATTAATAGAACCTAATTCAAAGATATATGTCATAAACCTATCATCAGCTGGAGAAGAGCTTGAAAATATACTATTAAATTATACTAATAAGCTTTTTAATTTAGACTTAAAGAATTTTTCTTTAAAAAAAATTATTAATGTTTTTAAATTTATAAAGTCAAATAATAATTACTCTATTTTAGTTGGTTGGATGTATCATGCTGGACTCCTTGCATGGCTACTATCTATTTTTATACGAAAAATAAAGCTTATATATTCAGTTCATCATTCTGGAGTGGATTCAAAAAATTTATCAATAAGGACATTATTTATTGTGTATCTATTGGGTTTAACATCCTACTCAAAAAGAGTCAAAAATATTGTTTTTTGTGCAGAATCTAGTTTTGCAGCTCATTCAAAAGCTGGATATCCAAAAAGTAAGTCTATGGTTATTTTTAATGGTGTTGATACTTCAAAAATGAGTGTTATAGAAGAGTCAACTAAAAAAGAAGTTTTTAAAATAGTTATGGCTGCAAGATTTGATCCAATAAAAAATCATGAGAATTTATTTATTGCATTAAGTAACTTAAATAAAGGATTACCATTTTCATTAACATTGTATGGTGAAAATATTGATGTTCATAATTGCAAATTAATTAATATGATTAACAAGTACAATTTGGATGAAAAATTAAAAATAAAGGGCGTAGATCCTCATCTTAGAGATAAATTTAATAACTATGATCTTCTGGTTCTACCAAGTAACAGTGAGGCGTTCCCACTAGTAATTCCTGAGGCTATGTTATGTGGTGTGCCATGTATTGCATCCTCTGTGGGCGATATACCAAATATTATTGGTAATAATGGTTGGTTAGTATCACCTAAAGACTCAACTGAGCTTTCACGAGCTCTTGAAAATGCGTATAAATTATGGATCGATGATGAAGAGTGGAAAGAATTAAGAAATAATTGTAGAAAAAGAATTGAAGAAAATTTTTCTTCTAATAGATTTTGTGAGAGATATTATGATTGTATGTCCAGCATGTAAATATGATTTATGCCAGAAAGATAAAGTTTTTTTATGTACTAATAATCTTTGTAGTCACTCCAAAGAAAAAAATGCATACAATCAATTTGCTCAAAAACCTCTCTTAATATCATTTGATAATACTGATACAGTCTGCTTGCCTGATTTTTATAAAGATGAAAAATTTCGTGTTATAAAAAGACGAGACCCAAAAATAATTAAAATATTTTATTCAATAGTTTATGGAGCCTCATCTGAAACAAAAAAGAATATTGATATTTTGATTGATAATTTAAAAATAAAAAAATCTTCGAAAATTTTAATAATTGGAGGCGGGACCGAAGGTCACTCAATGGATAAATTATTGAAAAATAATAAATCATCAATTACCTCGATAGATATATATCCTTCAGAAAATACAGACTACATTTGCGATGCACATTTTCTACCATTTAGAAATAACTCATTTGATGCAGTAATTATTCAAGCTGTCCTTGAACATGTACTGAACCCTCCTGATGTTGTAAATGAAATTTACAGAGTACTCAAAGAGCAAGGCTTAGTTTATGCAGAGACATCATTTTTACAGCATGTTCATGAAAAAGAATATGATTTTACAAGGTATACACCTAATGGCCATAGATATTTGTTTAAATCATTTAAAGAAATTTCATTTGGGACAATTAGAGGCCCAATAACAGTCCTAGCTTGGACAATAAGAAATTTATTTGAATCAATTTTTAAATCTACTTATATTGGAAAAATAATATCCATACCTTTTTTTTTACTTGCTAATATTTTTGATAGATTTTTAAAAAATAATCACTCAATTCTAGGCTCAGGTGCTGTTTACTTTTTAGGCTTTAAACAAGATGGATATTTTTTAAAAGCAAATAATGTTAAGAAAACATATTTAAAAATAGATAAATATTTATGATTGTACAGCTTGTAACAAGGTTAGCAATGGGTGGAGCTCAAGAGATTGTATTGAGGGTATCCGAGGATCTAAATAAGAATAATCTTAAAAATATTATCCTTACAGGAACTTCAAATAAGAATAGCCTGGCAGCACCAGACAATACTCTTCTAAGTAAGGCAATTAATAATAAGTTACAAGTAGATATTATAAATAATCTTTCTGACAGAATTAATTTATATAAAGACTTTCTTGCAATATTGAATATTTATAGTGCCCTAAAAAAATATCAACCAAAAATAGTACATATTCATAGCTCAAAAACCGGATTATTGGGCCGCATATTAAAAATTTTTTTTAAAAAAACACATTTTATATACCATGTTCATGGTTGGAGTTATTCAAGATATTCTGGACTTAAGAAGAAAATATTTTTTTGCTTGGAATATTTTTTATACTATTTTACTGATTCATATATATTTGTATGCAAAGCCGATTTAAATGAATTTATTAATATGGGTGGACCAAAAAAAATATCTAAAATTTCAGAAATAATATATCCTGGAGTTGATTTTTTACAGCCACTGGAAATTAGTCATCATAAAAAGAAAATACGTAACAATTTTTCTATAAAAAATAACGAATGCCTTGTTGGTAATATTGCAAGAGTAGATCATCAAAAAGATCCGTTGTTATTTATTCGCATGGCAGCACATCTAAAAAAAACTTCAAAACATACTAAGTATAAATTTATGTGGATTGGAGAGGGAAACTTAATGAATGAATGCAAGTCACTGGTTAAAAAACTTAGATTAGATAATGATTTTATTTTTACAGGATATATTGAGGACGTTAATCCATATTTTGGAATCTTTGATGTTTTTGTAATCTCTTCAGCATATGAAGGATTACCAGTAACAGCAATAAAAGCTTTAGGGTCAGGAGTTCCTTTATCATCTGTAGCGATAAATGGTTTAAATGATCTTAATATATATAAAGGTGTTAATTTAACTTATAATAGAACCTCTTTAGAATTAGCAAAATGTGTTAGAAAATCTATCATAAAAGAATACAACCAATATGATATTAATATAATAAAAGAAACTTTCTCAAATAAGGAAATGCTAAAAAATATAAGGAAAAATTATGAAAAAAGATCTAGATAGCCATAATTGGTTTATGAATTATTTTGATTTATACAAGAAAAGCTTATTTGATTCCTCTATATTTGAATCCCTAGCACTTCTATCATCTGAGTGGGAAAAAACATCATCTAATAATGGAAAAGTTATTTTTATGGGTAATGGAGGTAGTGCTGCGATGGCAAGCCATTGCGCGGTTGACTTGACTAAAAATGCTGGAGTAAGAGCGATTAATTTTAATGAGGCTGATTTGATTACTTGCCTTGCTAATGATTATGGATATGAAAATTGGATGAGTTCATCGATTGAATTATATGCTGATCCAAGCGATCATGTAGTTTTAATTAGTTCCAGTGGCAGTTCGCCAAACATAGTGAATGCTGCAAAAAAAGCTAAAGAATTAGATTTATATTTAACTACCTTTTCTGGCTTTGATATCAACAATCCACTTAAAAAATATGGAGACTTAAATTTTTTTGTTGATAGCTCTGCTTATAATATAGTTGAAATGACTCATCATATTTGGATTCTTGCGGCTGTTGATAAGATTATAGGTTCTGCTTTTTATTCTGCCAATTAATTCATGAATGTTCTTGTAACTGGTGGCGCTGGCTTTATTGGAAGTCATTTAGTTGATGAGTTACTAAATCAGGGACATTATGTTTTATGTATTGATAATCTATCTTTAGGAAAAAAAGATAATCTAAACAATGCATACAAATACAAAAAAAATTTTCACTTCCAAGAGCTTGATCTTCTTGATTATGAAAAGTTAAAAAAAGTATTTGAATTTAATAAATTTGAAATGGTTTATCATTTGGTAGCAAATTCAGATATCAGCACAGGTACCATGGACCCAAATGTAGACTTTAAAGATACATTTCATAGTACATTTAATATTTTAGAATGTATGAGAAGTTATAATGTAACAAAGATATTTTTTCCAAGTACATCTGCGATATATGGTGATACAAAAAATTTAATCTCAGAAAATTCTTCTAGAAATCCATGTTCATTATATGGAGCAGCAAAACTTTCTGCAGAGGCATATATTTCTGCTTATTGTTCCTTATATGGAATGCAGGCATGGATATTGAGACTCTCAAATATTGTTGGACCAAGGTCAACTCATGGAGTAATTTATGACTTCATTAAAAAATTAAAAAATGATCCTAATGTTCTTCCAGTGCTTGGAAACGGTAATCAAAATAAACCCTATATTCACGTTGAAGAGCTCGTAAAATGTATCTTGTTTATATGTCAAAATTCTAATAAAACGTTTAATGATTTTAATGTTGCTCCTAAAGATACTGTTACTGTAAAGCAAATTGCTGAGTCAGTTGTAAAAGAGTTTAGTCCAAATGCATTTATAGAGTATGAAGATAAGGAAACTGGTTGGGCAGGAGATGTAACTTTTTATAATTATGACACCTCAAAAATATCTTCCATTGGTTGGAATACTTCTCTAAACTCATTTCAGGCAGTAGAAAAAGCTTTAAAAGATCTTAAAGGTTCATCATGATTGGAGTTAGAACGCCTTTCAGAATCAGCTTCTTAGGAGGGGGAACAGATTTAAAAGAATTTTATAGGGTTGCTGGTGGTAATGTATTGAGTACTTCTGTTGATAAGTATATGTACATATTTATAAATAAGTTTTTTGACAAAAGAATACAAGTAAAATATTCAGTTACCGAAATAGAAGAAGATGTTAATAAAATTAAACATCCTATAGTTAGAGAATTATTAAAATTACATTCAATAACTGGAGTTGATATAAATTCTATAGCTGATATTCCTGCTGGAACCGGACTTGGTTCTTCAAGTAGTTTCACTGTTGGATTAATAAATGCATTATCTTTATATAAAGATAAAATCTTAAGCTCTTCAGATTTAGCTTCACAAGCCTCAAGTCTGGAAATTGATATTTTAAATGAACCAATTGGAAAACAAGATCAATACGCTGCAGCTTTTGGGGGCCTAAATTATATTAAGTTTAATACAGATGACTCAGTAGAAGTTATACCAATAAACATTTCCAGTGATTCAAAAAATAAATTAGAAGAGGATATGCTTGTCTTTTATACTGGCAATGTAAGAAAAGCGAGCTCAATTTTATCTAAACAAAAAGAAAATATATTGGATTATGATAAGTCATATAAAAAATTAATTGAAATGTCTCAAATTTGCCAAACGGGAAAGACCTATTTAGAAAATAATGATGTAAATTCTTTTGAAAAGCTCCTGCATGAATCATGGCAATTAAAAAAAGAAGTTGCATCAGGAATAACAAACTCTTCTGTTAATGAAATATATAATATTGGTATAGAAAGTGGAGCTAAGGGTGGGAAACTATTGGGTGCAGGCGGAGGTGGATTTATACTATTTTTTTGCAACCAAAAATCAAGAATAAAAATAAAAAATAAATTATCAAACTTAAAAGAAGTAAAGTTTAAATTTGATTCAACTGGTTCATCGAGAATCTTGTAATAAACCATGCTTCCAGTTTTTATTCTTTGTGGAGGAAAGGGAACAAGACTCCAAAATCTTGTATCTGATGTGCCTAAACCTATGGCACCTATTAATAAAGTCCCCTTTCTTTCTATTCTTTTAAATTATCTTTCTAAACAAGGAATTCAAAATGTTGTGCTTTGTACGGGCTATAGGAGCAACATTATTGAAAAATATTTTAAAAATCATAAATTTAAAAATATTAAGATTACTTATTCAAAAGAAGAATCTCCGCTAGGTACTGGGGGATCTATTCTGAATGCACTTAATTTAATTGAAGAAGATGAATTTTTAGTAATTAATGGTGATACTTTTTTTGAAATTGATATTCAAGACTTTTATCAAGATCGTTTTAAAGAAAAGGATGTTATAGTTGGCGTGAGAACTATATCTGGAGACAATAGGTATAATTTTATTAATATCAATGATAATCTTGAAATAATCTCTATTGCACCCAAACAAACTCAATTTGAAGGCCTAATTAATGGTGGAGTAATTAGGCTCAATAAATCTATATTTGAAAATCAAAAGATTAGAAATTTTTCCTTGGAGAACTATCTTTTTTCAAAAATTTCTTTTTTTAATACTGCAGTTCTAATTTCAGAGGGTAAGTTTATTGATATTGGGATACCAGAAGATTTTCTTGAAGCGCAAAATTATTTGTATGATGAATCTAAAGAGCTAGAATAATAAGATGAAAATATTTGTTACTGGAATTGCAGGTTATCTTGGGAGTACTTTTGCATATGAATCCTTAAAACTAGGATATTCTGTAGCGGGTGTTGATAATTTTTCAAACTCAACTGAAATCAATATTGAGAGATTAAAAAAATTTAAGAAAGATAAGATTGTCTTTAGAGAGATGAATATAGCAGAATCCAAAAATGACCTTACTTATTTTTTAAAAGAAGTTCAGCCTGATGTAGTTGTTCATTTTGCTTCATTAAAATCAGTATCTGAATCTGAGATCAATCCAATTAAATATTGGAAAAATAACTTAAATTCATCAGTTAATATTATTGATTCAATGCTTAAATGCAACCTTAAAAAGATAATTTTCTCTTCTTCTGCAACAATATATGGTCATTCGACTGTTCAGCCAATTAATGAAAGTCAACCTTTTAATCCCATATCTACCTATGGCAGTACTAAAATTGCAATAGAATATTTTCTAAATGATGTTTCAAAATCTGGTTTTATAGACTGCATATCACTCAGGTACTTTAATCCTATAGGTACTCATAAAGATAAAGTCATATTTGAAGATATACAAAACACTCCTCAAAATCTAATGCCAAGGATAATAAGAGTAGCACTTGGAATAGAGAAAGTAATTAAAGTTTATGGCAGTGACTATACTACTAAAGATGGAACAGCTGAAAGAGATTACATTCATGTTCAAGATTTAATGACTGGACATTTTGCAGCTATTGAAAAAATTAATAATTTCAAGGGATTTAAAGGGTTTAACTTAGGTACTGGAAAATCTGTATCTGTTATAAATCTCATAAAAACATTTAATAAAGTAAATGGCCTTGATGTTCCTTATGAACTTCATGATCGGAGAAAGGGTGATGTAGAAATATGCTATGCCGATCCTAATAGTGCAAAAAAACATTTGGACTGGCAATGTAATAAAAGTTTAGAGAGTATGTGTCGGGACTCATGGGCACCATATGCAGATATAAAAGGAGAAAAAAATGAAAATAATCGTAGTTGAACTTTTATAAATTTTATTCCTTTACCTGGATTTGTTCTGCCTATTGCTAATGCTTCTTTGAATAAATGATTTTG
>MDTB01185948.1_pt1 | contig 24464 bp, 24 predicted proteins | sample 811161 | NCBI WGS metagenome assembly MDTB01 (sample SAMN05326650, study PRJNA326480) | marine metagenome | isolation source: seawater | place: Mediterranean Sea | collected 2009
GAGAGTTGAGAGAGAAGCTTCTTTTTTAATGAATTTTGCTTACAAAACTTTTTATAGATTATTTAATAAATTTTCTTATTTAGATGGGTTATGAAGTTGTTTACGGATCGAGAGTTGAGAGAGAAGCTTCTTTTTTAATGAATTTTGCTTACAAAACTTTTTATAGATTATTTAATAAATTTTCTTATTTAGATATACCATTGGACGCTGGAGACTTTTCTCTCATGGATAGAAAAGTTGTTGATGCCATTAACAATACCTCAGAAACTGACCGTTTCATAAGAGGACTAAGAGCATGGGTAGGTTTTAAACAAATTGGAGTACCTTACAAAAGATCTGAAAGATTATTTGGAACATCAACAAATAATTTTTTTAAAAATCTTAATTGGGCCAAAAAAGGAATTTTTTCTTTTTCATATTTTCCACTAGAATTCATATCACTTTTCTCTTATTTAATTGTCTTATTATCTGCTTTGGCACTAGTAGTTTACATTGTTTTTTATTTCTTATATCCAGGAGCACCCAAAGGAATAACAACTTTAATTGTATTGGTATTATTTATAGGTGGAATTCAATTATTATCTATAAGTATTTTATCCGAGTATATTGGTAAAATTTTAGAGGAAACAAAAAAGAGACCTCTATATATTATAAGAAAGATTTTGAACAATAAAAAAAATAAAAATTAAAAAAATTACTGAGAATATTTTATTTAATCTATAAATTAATCAATTAAGAATATTTCGATACAATTGGCATTACTTTGGTAATTGAAATATTTATATTTGAGTCTTCTCAAATCATTTTGGTGGGCCGTTTAGGTAATTACATGAGAATAATTTTGTTTATCCAAAAAAAATACTATTGGTAAATGAAAAAAAGCGCACAACTTTTAATTTATATTTAGTATTTATGAATTTTAAAATCCTTATACCATTTAAATGTTTTTTCCAAAGAGTGATAAATATTTCTAAATCTTGAATATTTAGTCAATTTTTTTAATTTTTTGTTATCTCCATGCGTTTTTAGCATATCTCCTGGTTGAAAACCTCTTTTAATAATTTTAGGCGATTTAATTTTTTTATTAAAGTATCTAATAATTTTTTTAATATCGATCGGATCATTTGAGCAAATATTAACTATAGTATGTCTTTTATTTAAGGATTTTATTGCCAATAAATGCATATAATTAACAACATCCCCGACGTATGTAAAATCTCTAACATGATTTCCCAGATTATTAAGGTAAAATTTTTTATTGTTTATTGACGAATTTAAAAATTTAAGAATGAACATATCTGGCCTCCCCCATTCACCAAAAACAGTAAAAAACCTTAAACCAATAAACTTTATTTTATAAAGAGAAGAATAAATATCAGCTATTTCTTCATTAAATTTCTTTGTTAATCCATAAACATTTTTTGGATTGATCTTTATATTTTCATTTAATGGAAATTTTTTTTGATCACCGTAAACTGAACTAGAAGATGCATAAAAAAATTTTTTAATTTTTTTTTGTTTAAAAATTTCTACAAGGTTACAAAATCCATTTATATTACTTTTAATGTATTTTTGTTGATTAATCATTGAATACCTTACTCCAGCTTGTGCCGCTAAATGAAAAATATAATCAAAATTAATATTCTGAATTTTTTTCAATTGGTCGATTTTAGATAAGTCAATTTTTTTAAAAAAAAATTTCTTATTTTTTTTTAGCATACTTACTCTTTTTTTTTTTAATTTTATTGAATAGTAATTGTCAAAATTATCTAAACCAACTACTTTGTATTTTTTTTCTAAAAGGTATTTGGATAAATTAAATCCTATAAATCCCGCAGCTCCTGTTATTAATACCGATTTCATAAAATTTGTAATTTTTAATTAAAATTAAGTAAAATTATATTCTTTTGGACTTCAAAATAACCTTTTCTTTTAACATGTACAATAGATACATCAGCAATTCAAAGCTATTTTTCATTGTTTGACCATTTTTGATTCTATTTTGAAAAAAGAAAAATTTGCTAAGTTCATAAAAATTTTTTTTTCCATTGTAATTAAATCTACCAGAAATTTTAATACTATCCCAACCATATTCATATTTAAAAATATTATGTAGAACTTCTGAAGAACATTCTATGTGATGGATTGTGTCTGTTTTTGAAATTCCATTTAAATATGAAATTCTTACCTTATCATCATTATCTGAAATTTTAAATATTAATTCTTTAACAATGCCTATTTTTTCCAAAAGTTTATTTAATGAAAAAAAGTTTTTATTTATATTATCTCTGTAAATATTAAATGTCTTTTTTAATTCATCAAATGAGTATGACTTTTCTTTTGAAATCAATTTATAATTTTTAATAGAGGCAAATTTTTCATCCCAATACTTTATAGCTTTATTATTGACTTCTGCTAAATCTATATTTTCGATTTGGTCTAAATTAATTTCCTCTAGGGGTTTTAAAAACAGAATCTTATTTTTAAAATTTGTTAGAGAAACAGATTGCATAACTTTCGTAGGAAAATTAATTGAATCATTCATAAAAAAATTTTCCTCATGTGAAAAATAAATATATGAAGCAAATGGAAATAAAATTTTTGGTTGAAAAAAGTTTAATATAAAACTTAATCTTTTTAATTTTTCGTTAGCTACATTTTCTCTGTCAATTTTTGTAGCCCTCCATGTTGCGTAACTAAATTGCGCAAATACATAGTCTACATTTTTTAATTTAATCAAATTTGATACATACTCACAATCCTTTTTATTTTTAACAGCACAATCATTTAAATTTAAAAAAGTTTTATCGTAAAATTTTGTTATAGAAAATGAGTCATCTGTATTTTTATAATTAAAAATTTTAAAACTCATATTATTATCAATCTCAATATTTTCTCCTAGTTGCGCTTCATTAACTTGAAAATTTTTTTTCTTCAAAAAATTTATAACTCTTACATCTGCTGTTTTTTTATAATGAAAATGGAACAGTTTTTTTTGTTCATCTTTAATTTCATTTAAAAAATTTATGGAGAAATGATCTGGGTGTTCATGAGAATACCATATGTGAATTTTTTTATTTTTAGATATGAGTAGATTAATTATGTCATTGTTGGTAAATTCTTTTGAAACTAGATCCCAGCCATTAAAAAAAACAGTATTTTGGTACCAAGGATCACATAGAAAAACACAATGATCACTCTCCATTAAAAAAGATGAATGGTTTAAAAACTTTAATTTATTGCAACTCATTAACAACTTTTGCCGGATTTCCAGCGTAAATTTTTTTGGATTCTAATTTTTTAGAAACTATAGTTCCAGCTCCTATTACTACTCTTTCTGATATATATGCACCACTCAAAATTGTCACTCTTGCTCCCATCCATACATCATTTTCAACAATAATTTGGTTATTTATAGCACCTTGTTTTGATACGGGTTTATTCTTATCGCTAAAAACATGATTAGAGGTATTAATATATAATTGTGTTCCAATATCTACATTAGAACCTATCTTAACTTTATCATAATTAAATATTTCACTATTCTTTCCAATTGACGACTGATCCCCAATCTCTAAATTATTATAATCTAAAATAAAAATATTTGAACCTAGTCTTGAATTTCTTCCAATCTTAACTCCACATCTTTTCAAAAAATACATTCTTATAGAGTCTAAAATATTACCAATTGTCCTTGCTCTATACCTGAGGTCAATTAGATTTAAAAATTCAAATATCAGAATATAAAATGGTCTCATGCATTATAATTTTATTAAACATAAATGATTACTAATTTGTTTAATCTTAACTTCTTTATCAATTTTTAGTTTTTTTAACAAAAAATTTTTTCTTTTTTCTATATAGTCAACGTCTAGTGGAGGAAATTTAGCATCTTGCATTTTATTAATATCTTTTGTGAAAAATATTTTCTTAATAAAGTTTTTTACCTTAAATAAAAAAATTTGATAGATTAATTGTCTGTCAAATTTTTGCTCTAAAGATTTATCCATCTTAACATTTTTAGACAATTCATCCCAGATTTTAACTATTTCATAACTCGTCATTCTTTTTTCATAAAAATTAAGTCTTTTTTTTACTTTTTTTAAATTTCTTAAATTAAGTTTATTAAGCTCTGAACTGTTTTTTAAACACACACTAAACTTTTTATCAACTTCTCTAACATTTTTGCAGTAATATCCAAGAGAACTCGGAAAATATTTATCGAATCTATTATCAAAAAAAGGTTGAAAGGTAATAATGTTAGTTCCAGCTAAAGAGGCCTCTATAGCAGAATAACAACCACTCTGAATTAAAATCTTTGCTCCATAAATCCAATCAACTAATGTACCATCCCTAATCACTTCTAAATTTTTTCTTTCACCAATTACAGTTTTCCAACCATCTATTGACTCTATTGGATGAGGTCTGAAGATAAATTTTTCTTTTTTATATTTTTCTGTCAAATACCTTACCAATCGGATCATTTCATAAATTTTTAAATTATTATGAGAATATTCGTCAAATTGTCTTTTTTCCTCTTTGCTACCATAAAACTTTCCAACCCAGGCATTTTTTTCAATTTTAATTCTATCCCAAAAATTTCTCCTTTCTAGAGATGTTGCAAAATTTGAGGAAATCAAAATAAATTTTTTTTTTTGATTTTTGTTATTTAACATTGGTTTATAAAAATCGAATCTGGGACTTCCAGTATTAACTATTTTATCTTTATGAATGGGATATTTATTTTTTAAGTAATCAGTGTCAAATTTTCCAAATGTAAAAACTTTATCAACCAGTTTAAATGTTTTACTTGAATATCTTCTTATTGCAAAAAATTCTGGAGTTTCACGCTCGATACCTCCTTCCTCATCTTGGGATGTAATTAATATTTTATTTTTTTTTGTATTTTTAAAAATCTCAATAATTTCTTTACTGGCCGTAATATCCTTATTATGGAAAATTCCTCTTGGTGTATTTTTTTTTTGAACAACTTTATTAACGTCTCCTAAAAGAATTTTTATATTTTTTTTTAAAGCTAAAATAGATAAAAGAAGTTTAGCATCAAACTCTCTTGCGAAATTTTCTACATGGATATATATGTACATTGTACTTTTAATATTTCTAAAATTAGTTAATGTATATAAATAAATTAATAAAATTGTCAATTTTGCTTAAATTTATAAATAGAAAATTTTTACTTAGTATTTTTAAACTAGTTAAAAACTATATCATTGGCAGAGATACTAAGTATCCTAAATATTTAATTGATTTTGAAAACAAGTTAGCAAATTATTTTAATTTCAAATTTTGTTTAACATTTTCAAATGGAACAAGTGCTGCGGATAGTATTATTAAATCTTTTGATGTTAATAAAAAATTTGTTATAGTTTCCAAACTTACATTTCCCTCTATAATTTGTAACCTTCTCAGGAATGGAGCGAATTTATATTACTTCGATGTTGATTTCGACCTCAACTTAGTAATAAAAAACTCTGAAGATAAGATAAATAATTCTGAATTTATTTTGATTACAAGCGCATATGGATTTAAAAATAATAAAAAAATTATTGAAAAAATAAAAAATATTAATCCCAATATAAAAATTATTGAGGATATGAGCCACTCTCAAGGCGCATCTAATTCGTATTTGGATCACGAAACTAATATTGACGGAGGGTTTATGAGTCTGCAAGGTTCAAAAGCAATTTCTGCTGGTGAAGGAGGTGCTGCTTTCACTAATTCAGAAGAAATTTATAAAAAAATGATAATATTCTCACATTTAAATAGATCTATTAAAAATTTTGATAATGAAACAAATCAATTAATCAAGATAGGAATTGGTGTCAAAAGTAGAATGCATCCATTGGGGGTTTTCTCAGCTGAATTTGATCTTAAAGAACTAAAATCGAGAAATAATAAAATGAGACAAAAAATCAAAATTTTATACGAAACTTTAAAAAAGAGTGAAAAATTGAAAATTCCTGAAATAAAAGATTTTAATCATTTAGGTGGGTTTCACTATGGATTACCTTTTTTTTGCTCATAATCCTACAGATTTAAGTTTTACAATACAAAAAAAATATCATGTATTAAAGTACAACTGGCCTGCTTTAGATAAAATAGATTATTTTCATTCTAGCGAAGAATTTGAAAAAATAAATGTTTTAGACACAAAATTGACTAAAGTTTTTCTAAAAACCGGAGATATAAGAGATCAACTTTATTTCATTGATTTAAAATTTTTGCAAAAAAACAATGACAATTCAATTAAAAACAAAATTGAAAATTTCATAAATGAAATATAATTTCCAAAATAAAGATGATGTTGGTAATTTTTTAAACTTAAAAAAAAAAAAAATTTATGATTTCATTATAATAGGTTCTGGACCAGCTGGCTGTGTAATTGCTAATGAGTTATCAACAAAATACAATATTCTTTTAATTGAAGAAGGTGAAAAATTTGATGCTAAATTTATCAAAAGAAGAAAAATAATATCAAGAAAACTGAAAATCAAAAAAGAGTCCTTAGTGGTTGCAATTGGTGGGGCATCAAATACCTGGGGGAGTGGATCGAGCTACTTCGAAAAATTTGAGATGAAAGACAAAAATACAAATAAAATTTTATGGCCATTAAGTCATAATGAACTATTGAAATATTACAGAATTGTAAGAAATAAATATAATTTGAAGTTCCCAAAAAAAATGAAAAGTAGAGTTTATAAAGATATATTAGAAAGAGAATTCTACGCTAATTCAGAAAGATTAAAATTTGAAAAATATTTAAATAACAAGAAAATAGATGTTTTGTATAATGCTAAAGTTGTAAATTTGCGTGATAATAAAAATTCAGTTAGTTCATTGATAAAAAACAAAAAAAATGAATTAAAAATTGAGAGTAAAAAAATTATTTTATGTTGTGGTACTTTAGAAAATATTAGACTTATAAATAATTCATTTATAAAAAATAAGAAAATTAACACAAAAATTCTTGGAAAATTTTTTATGAATCATCCTAAAATGAGTATTGGTGAAATAAAATTCCCAAAAAATGGCATAAATTTTAATAAATATATTTTTTCTGGCAAAGGAAGTTACTCTGGGATTAGTTTGAACTACGGGCAACAAACCAAAAACAAAAATTTAAATTCTTTTGTTAGATTTGTACCTATCTACAAAAAAATATTTAAATCGAACCTAGTAAATAGAGGGTTATTAAAATTAACAAAAAAAATAAACAAAAATATTTTTATAGATAGTTATAAAATCCTTGCCTTTTTAGAGATGGAACCAAAAGAACAAAATAAGGTTATTATTAAGAGAAATAATAAAATTATGGTAAATTATAACTTTGCTAAAAAAGACATTGATACATTAAAAAAATTACAAAATATTATATATCTTAATTTTAGTTCAAATTTAAAAAAAGAAAAAATTCTTAAAATTAATGGAAAATATATGATGAATAATTCAATTGATGCTTCACATCATATTGGCGGAACGAGATATCATCCATCTACTAAACAATCATTTGTTAATAAGAACTTAAAAATTCATGGACTTAGAAATTGCTATATATGTAGTTCGTCTATATTTCCGACTAGCGGGAGTGCAAACCCAACCGCTACTATAATTGCATTAGCAGTTAGACTTGCAAGTCATTTTAAAACTTTTTAATAGACGCAATTTTCATTATTTTTTTGACCCTATTATCCCAAGTATAATATTTTGCAGTATTTAGAGCATTCTCTCTTATTTTATTTATTTCATACTCACTCTTAATTATTTTTTTCATTATCCTTCCCCAACCTTCCTTTGAAAAGCTTTTACATATTAGTGCATTTTTTTTATGAGTGAGCACTTCATTGATACCTTTTAGATTTGAGGAAATAATAATCTTTCCTGCTGCTAAATATTCAAATAATTTTAAAGGAGAGCAATAATTTGCAGTATTCAATTTTCCTGCATCAACGCTTACAATTTTTTTATACGGCATCAAAAGTATATCGTTTTTTCTTAAAATTTTCGGAATTTCTTTATATTTATAATATCCGTTAAATTTTAGATTTTTACCATTAGTTTTATTTTTAAATTTATTATTATCTCCATATAAGTTGAAATTAATATCTTTGAATTTTTTTGATAAGTAGATAATTATATCTATTCCTCTTCCCTCATAAAAACTACCAACATAACAAACATTTTTAGGTTTAAAATTGTATCTAATTTTGTCTAGTTTAAAATTTTTGATGTCTACTCCATCATGTAAAATAATAATTTTTTTCTTATCTACTGAAAATAATTTAGATAACTCTGTCGATATAAATATGATATTTTGAACATATTTCGAATTCAATAAATTAAATAATTTCACAATTAGACCCGATATACCGTTATATGTATTATGAATTTCAAGAATATGTTTTATCTTAAAAAAAATCATAAAAATAGATGACCAAATACTCCTCGTTAAAATAATATCTGCGTTATGATTTTTTACATAAATTGCAGATTTAAACCCAAAAAAAATTCTGTGAAAAGAACCTATATAATTTTTTTTTTTAAAAATAGAATAAATTGAAAAATTGTTTCTAGATCTAAGTAAATAATCTTTTTTTAATTTTTTGTAATTTGTTTTAGCTTTTTCGTTTATAACCAACAATTTAACATTAAATTTATTTAGACTGAAATTATCACACATTTTAAAAACATGAACTGCATAGGCTCGCTTGCTCGGTAAGTTTAGGTCAGCTATATAAACAGCTTTTTTCATTCAAAAACTTTTAAAAGATTTTTACTCTTTAAAATTTTTTTATTTTTTTTAAAAATTTTATGTTTTACTAAAATTATAAATATTTCATTATTATTTGAGTTAGTTAAATTTTCTAAACTGTGCTTTAGTAATTCCTTATTTTCTAAATTTGCAATAGGATCATAAAATTTAACATTTTTGTTATGTCCTATAAAATGTTTAACAATATCAAGTGCTAAGGAATTTCTAATATCTGAAACATTAGGCTTATATGTAATTCCCAAGAAAATAAGTCTTTTTTTTTTATAATCGTACTTTAATTGAAATAATCTTTTTTTTATTTGTTTTATTAAATATTTTTTCATGCTATTGTTTACTTCTCTTCCAGCTAAAAGAATTTTCATATTCATTCTATTTTTTCTTGCTATGTATGATAAATAATAAGGATCTACAGGAAGGCAGTGGCCACCCACCAGCCCTGGGCTAAATGACATAAAATTCCACTTTGTTCTAGCTAATCTAATTACCTCATTAAAATTTAGCTTCATAACCTCACAGAATTTATATATTTCATTTATGAAACCAATATTTAAATCTCTTTGAATGTTCTCTATTGCTTTCGCAGTTTCAGCTTCTTTAATTGATTTAGTAAAGATTAATTTTTTTGATATTTTTTCATAAACTTGCTTAACTCTTTTTTTTATAAATCTATTATTAGAATTAATAGATATAATTTTATTTATAAAACCTAATTCATGTTTCTTGTCTCCTGGATTTATCCTCTCTGGACTATAACCAATTATAAAATCTTTTGGGGTATATAAGTTTTTTTTTTTTAAAATTTTTGCACATATGTCCTCTGTTACCCCTGGATATACAGTTGACTCTATAATTACTATATCTTCTCTCTTAATTTTTTTTGAAATATCGTATATTGCAGATTTCAGAGGATTTAGATCAGGTTTTTTGTTTGCGAATATTGGTGTTGGTACAGTCACAATATAAAAATTAAAATCTTCGTTTTTTAAGTCAAATAAAAAATTTTTCGAATTTTTTTTTAATTCAGATCTTTTAAATTCATTATTTTTATCATTACCATCCTTTAAGTCCTTGATTCTTTTTTTATTAATATCATATCCATAAGTGCTAAAATATTTACTTAACTGAATAAAAATTGGAAGTCCAACATATCCAAGTCCAATCACACAAATTTTATTTTTAATCATTTTATTTTTTTTGTAAAAAGAAATAGATATGTTGATTTACGTTTGAACTTTTTATAAATGGAAATAGTTTTATTAAATAATAAATTATTTTGAATATTAAATAACTGTACCTATTATACCACCCTCCATATGAATATTTATTCAAAATTTTAAAGTTTTCGTTTATATAGCTTAACACATCCTGTTTGGCGTTTTCTAATACCAACGGTCCAAAGTTAATTGCGAGATACCCTCGGTCAGATATAAGATTTTTTATTTTTTCTAAAAACGAAATTACTGCTTTATGATTAAAATCTTTATTCATGCCAATTGTTTGAAAACATATTGCTAAATCATACTTTTTATCAGTGTTATAATTCTCAAATTTATCAATTATTGCGGTTACCTCAGGATATTTTTTTATACCTATTTCTATCATTTCTTTATCAAAATCTATACCTGTATAATTTTTAAGATTATTAATTTTTTTATATACATTCATTTTTCCACAACAAATATCTATTACCTCATTATATGAATTTTTATTAATATCTTTAAATGACATTTCGTAAAATATTTGTTTGTCAGGTCTTGGCATAATAATTATAAGTCTATAATTCTATCACAAATTTTTAATGGTTCATCTTTATGAGATATTATAATCATTGTTTTACTTCCTTTTAATTCTTTTAAGGTTTCTAGTATTTTTTTCTCTGTGTCTTTATCAAGAGCACTTGTAATTTCATCGAGTATTAATAAATCTGGATTTGAATATAAAGCTCTAGCAAAAGAAATTCTTTGCTTTTGACCGCCTGATAACTTAAGACCCTTTTCACCGACTTCTGTATTTATTCCATGTTCTAAATTTTCAATAAAATTTTTAATATCTGATTTTTTTATTGAATTTTCTAATATCTTTTCATCAATTCTTTCTCCAAAGAAAGATAGTGTAATATTATTTTTAATTGTATCATCAACTAAAATTGAGTCTTGTTGAACAATATTTATATTTTTTTGCCAAGCATCCATGTTTTCAAATATATTCGTTTGATCAACATATATAGTACCTTTTTGTGGTTTAATAAGTCCACAGATTATATTTGCAAGTGTTGATTTTCCTTTACCACTTTTGCCTTTAAATCCAATAAACTCATTTTTTCTTATTTCTAGATTAAAATTCTCAAATATCTTTTGTCCATTTTGGTCATATTCAAAAGAAATATTTTTTATATGGATCTTATTATTAAAAGTTAACTTTTTTAATGTGTTTTCTCCATTAATTAAATTTTTTCTATAATTTTTATCAAAAAATTCCTTTGTAAAAATTTCCATTGGTTTACTGCTGAAATCAAAACTTCTTATATTATTAATTATTTTGACAAAACTTGGTAAGACCCTATAGGCAGCTCCAAGATATACTGCCAGATAAGGAAAAATATTATTATAATCTTGATTTGAATTACCTAAAACAAAATATAAAAATGCTCCTATTATTAATACCTCAATTATACTTCTTGGAAATAAATTGGTAACGGTGAATATTCTATTATAATTTGAGTATTTATCGTTTATTTCTGAAAAAACTTTATAAAATTGATTTTCTTTTTTTAATATTTTTATTTCCTTTATTAATGAGAAAATTTTAGGGACTATTTTAAATTGATATTCTGAGTAATATATTCTTTTTTTACCTAGATTTATAAAAAAATTTTTTGTTAAAAGTTTATAAACAATACTAATTACGATGAAGAAAAATATTAACTTTAATGTAATTGAAAAATTTAAAAATAATAACATAAACATTATAGACATCAGAATAATTATCTCACTTACAAAACTTAAAAGAGGAACAAAAACTGTGGCTCTTATACCAGCAGACTCATTTAAAATATTCCTCATTAATATAGATGAATTGTTTTTAAGGAAAAAACTATAATCCTTTAACATATATATTTTTAACAAAGTATTCGAAACAAATTGGTAAATTTTCCAACCATATTTTTCTTGGTAGTTCAAATTGAAAATATTGAAAAATATTTTTACAAGAAAAAATGTGGAGAAAACAATAATAATATTTTTAATTGTGAAATTTATTCCTAAATTTTCATAAAACTTAAAAATTAGATTATAAAATGAACTTTTTTCAGCACTTGATGCCTCAATCATCAATGTTATCAATGGAAATATAGAGGAAATTGAAATAATTTCCAAAGCGGAAGAAATTAATGTAAATAATACTATTAGAATAGCCTGAGATTTTAATTTTTTTGGGAAGAGACTAAATAATTTAAGAACATTCCTCATATTTTAAAGGTAAATAATAATAAAATATTTATGATATACATTATTATTATTGGAAATAAATATAACTATATTAGTTTAAGTCAATATATTAATGAAAATTAGTAAGTGTAAAATTTGCGACTCAAAAAATAGAGGTACAATTTGGTTCGACAAAATAAGGGTTGGCAAGAAATTTTCAAAAAATAAAGTTAAGATTTTTCATTGTGAGAATTGTAAGGTTCGATACAAAGAAAATTTTGATAAAAGATTAAATAATAATAAAATTTTTAGAAAAATTTATGATGGTGCTAATACTATATCTAAATATAAAAACTTTAACGAGCCTAGAGAAATTAACAAAATCAAATTTATAGAACGTTTCATTAATTTAGAAAAAAAATCTATTTTAGAGACTAATTGTGGGGCAGCATCAATTCTCGATTACCTAAAAAAAAAAAGATGTGTTACTGCTGGACAAGATCATATTATTTATAGAAATCATATAATGAAAAATCATATTTATCATGAGGATATTGATAAAATAAAAGATAAGAAATACGATATAATTTTATCATTAGCAGAAATTGAACACACAGTTGACGTTATAAGTTTTGTAAATTCTTTAAAAAAAATTTTAGCTAAAAATGGTAAATTAGTTTTTCGAATACCAAATTATGAAAACTTATATTACTATATGCTGGGATATAACTTTCAGAAGTACGATTTCAGAAGTAGTCATAATTTTTATTTTTGTGAAAAAAGTTTAGATTATCTTTTCAAAAAAACAAATATGAAAATAATTTCAAAACAAGGATTTAATGAATATGACATTGATCACTTTTTCTGTTATTTAAAAACTAAAAAAAGAGTAAAAACATATAAAAAAATTTTTAATAAAAGATTAAATAAATTGTTTTTAGAAAATATTAACAATTTCAAATTGTCAACGAGTTTAATTTATATTTTAAGTAAAAATTAAATTAATTTACTAACTTTAGTAATATCAGAATAGCTATCTATTGAAACCTGAACAGATTTTGTTATTACAAAGCTTGAATTATCTGTAATTAATTTTTTTTTATTCATCAAACAATTTCTTGTCATTGCATACGCAGCACCATTTCTATAATACAAATCCTTTAACTGTTGCCTAGCTACAACTTTGGGACCGTTTTTGTGGTAGTAAAATAATTTATTTTTATTTATTTTTAATTGCTTTTCAGGATGATACTTAGTATCTATTTTAGAAATAGTCCATACAGAGTCAAATTTCTTATTAACAATTTTTCTAACACAATCAACAACATCTTTTTTTTCTCTGAGTGGAGATGTTGGTGGTAATGATAATATAATATCAAATTTCATTTTTTTTTGTCTCTCTGCTTGTATTAATGCGTGTCTAAGAGGTGCAATATCTGGTACTCTATCACCAGATAAATTTTTAGGTCTTTTAAAAAAAAAATTAAGTCCAAATTTTTTTGAAATCTCTCCAATTTTATAACTGTCTGTAGATACAACTGAATAATCAATAAATTTAATTTTTTTAATAATTCTACCAGTATACCCAATCAGTGGTATTCCTTTAATTTTATGAACATTCTTATTTTTCACTGACTTACTTCCAGCTCTAGCTAATACTATTGCTATAATTTTTTTGTTTTTAATCATTGTCAGATGTTAAAGAAAAACTAACTGGAAAACTTGTAAATTTTCTACTTAAATTTTTTTTATATTTACTCTCCAATTCTAAAATTTTTTTAAAATTTACATATTTTTCTAATTTTTTTCTTTTGTTTTTTGGAATATATTGAAGAGCCTGGTCCCAACAATATGAGGTAGCAGTAAATGCACCACCAGAATATCTAACATTAAAGTTTTTAAATTTCATTTTTTTTAGTGTCATCTCTAATGAGTAAGGCGTAAATCTAAAATAATCATCTGGCTTTTGATGAAGTTCTCTTAATAATGGTTCAAATATATATAGTTTACCTCTTTTTTTTAATAATTTTTTACAATTTTTAAATAAAAGTTCATAGTCAAATATATGGTGTAGTAAATTTGGTATTAAAATGTAATCAAAATGTTTTTTTTTTATTTTCAATTTAAGAATATCTTTATAACTTGATTGAAAATCTAATTTTTTTCTAATTATTTTTCTATTGATCACGTATTTTGAATTATAATCGCCTCTTTTTAAGATTTTCTTACTACTGCAGTCAATTGATGTAAAATTATGTTTGTAAAAGAAAGGAGCAAACAAACTAATACCACCATATAAGCTTGTTCTCTCAAGAGATAAAATATTTGAATTTTTTTTTAACCTTTTTGAAATTTTTTTTATATCTTCAAAAATTAAATTAAAATGTGGCCATTTATTGTGTGTAAAAAATACGTTTTTTTTCAACGCAGCCTCATGATCTTTTAATAATAAATTATGATTCATTTAATTGCTAATTTCTTTTGTAAATTTAGAAATTTATACTTTTCCAAAATTTTAACAATTTTTTTTCCTGCATTTCCATCACCAAACATTTTAGAGGACTTGTATCTTTTCTTACGAATTTGATACTCTACTGCTGTAATTATCTTTTTAAAGTTATAATTCACATGTTTTACATTTTCGCCATGTTCCCTCCCATTTTGTCTTGTACCTATATTTACGGCTGGAATACCAAGAAAAGAACATTCCCTAATTGCAACACTAGAATTACCAATTATACAACTGGATTTTATTATAATATTTAAAAAGTTTTCAGGTGAAAAGTTTTTAACAAATAGAATATTTTTTGGGTTATATTTTTCTCTAAATTTTCTTATCTCTTTAGATATTACATCATTTCCAGCATCAATATTTGGCCAGAACCAAACGGTTGGTTTTTTTAGCAAATGAACCGCTTTTATAGTTTGTAATATATTTTTTTTTGTATTCTTATATTCCGTAGTTACTGGATGTTGCATTACTATGATATAATTCGTTACTAATTTTTTTAGATTACCTACTCCTGCGCTCTCATTCAAAATTCTAGATAGATTTATTTTTTTCCTATTTTTGAATTGTTTTTTTGCTAAGTCAATCGAGGGGCACCCTGTTAGAAAAACAGATTTTTTATGCTCACCCATTTTCAAAAGATTTTGAAGTGAGTTACGTGTTGAGGGAAAATGTAAATTAGATAATTTTGTTACAGCATGTCTAACACTCTCATCTATAGATCCTGTTATTTCTCCACCTTGAGTATGGACCAAAGGAATATTCATATAACTAGCTGCTATAGCTGTTGCTATAGTTTCAAATCTATCAGCAACAGTTAAAACAACATCAGGTCTAATATTTGTGAATAAATTTGATAATTCTATAATTGCTAACCCAGTAGATTTTGCCATAGTTGAGGGGTTATCTCCCTCAACAATTGAATATATTTTATTTGTTACTATAAATCCGTCATTTTTAATAATTTTCTCTAATTCACCAAATCTTTCAACTAGAGATGAAGCACCTAAAACTAACTGCAGATTTAATTTACCTGATTTTTTAATCTCATACAAAACAGACTTTATTCTCGCGTAATTAGCTCGAGAATTTACAACAACACAAATTTTTTTCATATTTTTAGATCTTTTAATGTTAATATTCTATTAGATGATACTTTATTTAATAATCTTTTACCAATTATAAACTTTTCATGCTCATATTTTAAACCATATCCAGGTTTCTTATAAACAATATCACTTTTTTTAATTATATAATTTCTTGAACGGTCTTGTTTTAGACAAATACTTTTAGTAAATATTTTTTTTAATTTTAATTGTTTTTTATCTAATTTTTTATTTTTCGGTTTTTTAAAATTAAATTTTAAATAGTCATTTCTAAAATTACAAAGATTATTTAGTTGTTTTATGGATATAGAGGACGAGTTATCTGGATTAAATTTGTCCTCAAAGGTTTTTACATGAACCTCAATAATATCTGCTCCCTCAGTTATTGATGCGATAGCAGGGCTAATTGAACTACTATGAATTGATATTCCCACATTGCACTTAAATTTTTTTTTCCAATACTTTATGTAATTTAAGCCAATTTTTTTGAAATCAGTAGGATAACTTGTTTCGCATTGTAATATAGTAAATTTACACTTATTTTTTTTTAACAGTTTTATCATTTTGCTAATTTCTACTTGATTTGAAAGACCTGTGCTTACTATTAAGGGTAATTTTGATTTTATTGATGCTTGTAATAAATCTTTTGAAAAAAATTCACCTGATCCAATTTTAATTGCAGGCATGTTTGTTTTTAATAAGCAATTTAAGCCTTTTAAGGAAAATGGTGAACTTAAGAATATTTTTTTTTGTTTATTAACTAATTTTGAGATTTTTAACCACTGAGTATCAGAAAATTCCACCGATTTCCAATAATCCTTTCTTGTTTTAAATTTTTTATTAATATTTTTTTTATTTCTAAAAGGTTCATCATATGTCGACTCGTGTTCAGAAAAATGGGTTTGCAATTTTATAGCATCCACATCACTAGAGCCTACTAATTTTATAATATTCTTTAATTTATTAAAATTTCCATGATGTGATTGACCTATTTCAGCTATTATAAAAGGTTTTCTTTTCAAAAATTGAGTCATCTTTATATCTTTAATTTACTATCAAAAAATTTTTTTACTACCTCATTAGTGAAATGGTTACTTTTTGTATTTCTTATATTTTTTCGTAAATTTTGTTTTTTTCTTTTTTTTGATAAAATTGTTTTATTAATTACGATATTAGATAATTTGTCTATAATTAACTTTACGGATATCATAGAGAAATCGTAAATATTTTTTTTAACGCGACTTTTAACGACTGATATAATATTTCCTTGGTCAACTTTTTTGGAAAGACTTTGCAATGTTCCTCCAACCAAATGTTTGTTATTATCAAAAATGGCCCAAAAATTACAATCAGTACCATTATAATATGGTGAAACTCCCATATGGATGTTTATAGCTTTTTTTTTTAATAAAAAATTAAGTAATTTTCCCTTTATAATACTGGTTCCAAAAACAACATATAAGTCACTTTGAAAAAACTCTAAATTTTTTTTAATTTCAAGATTTCCAAGATCTCCATACTTTAATTTAATAACCTTTGTATTAGCTTGTAATTTCTTTTTACTTTTAAAGATTTTTCTTTCTGCTTCTGATACTTTTTTAAGATATTTTATTATATAAGATCCTTTCTTTTTTTTTTTTCTTTTCTCTTCTTGAAAAACAAATAGTTTTTCAGCTGATTTGGATAGTTTATATATAAGATACTCATGTCTAAGTTTATTTGCTGTAAAAACTGTTATAATCATCTAATTTTAAATTTTTTAACTAAATTTGAGTGGTTTATTCGAGGAAGTTGTAAATCAGGATAAATTTTTTTATTTAAAAGAATTTCATTTTTCATAAATGCAAATTTAATACCTATTTTGTTTAATGCTTTTAATGTCTGATTATTAAAATTGCCAAAAGGGTAACTAGCTGAACATATCTTCTTTTTAATAATTTTTTCTAAAAATTTTTTATTCAATTTATACTCTTTTATCTGGTTATTGATATTTTGCGCATTAATCAAAGTTTGGTGACTATGAGAGTGAAGGCCAATAGTATGACCATCTTTTACGAGTTTGATTAAATCAGACCTATCCATATATAATTTTTTTAAGCTTTTTTTATAATTGTATTTTTTTTTCTCAAATAAAAAAAACATAATTTTTTTATATTCTGTATTAGTAAGAAATTGGTTCCTTACTAGTCTAAATTTTATATCGTTCAATGAATAATATGGTGAAACTTTTTTAAATTCTTTAATTTCTTGAGTTTTTTTTTTCAAAAAAATATCTACATTTTTTTTTAGTTTTAAGTTAACTTCACTAAAGAAGTCTTTATAAAAATCGTCAATTTTTTTAAATTTTGTAAATCTAAAATGTCTATAAACCTCTAATAAGTCAGGTTTCTTTGTAAAAATAGATGAAAAAATAAAAAAAAAAGCTTTGATTTTAAACTTTTTTAATATTTTAGAGGCTATTACAACTTGACATCTTAATCCATCGTCAAACGTCAGAACATATTTAGTTTTTTTTTTATTATTAACTGTATGATAATTAAGTAAAATATTTGGATCTAAAATATTTTTTCTCCCAATTTTATAAATAAGTTTTTCTAAATGAATTTTATTAATTGATCCATCACTTTTAATATAATTTTTATTATCGTGAAAATGATGGAACATTATCCCTTTTAAGTAATTATTAATTGGCATCTATTAATTATTTTTAAATCTAGAGTGATAAAAATTTAAGTGATGATTTATTGATCTTGCAACTTTATTAGAAGAATTTCCTTTAATATTACCCATGTATTTGTTTAAAATAAATTTTTTTTCAACTAAATTTTTTTTTTGTTTTAATTTATCTAAATTATTTAAACTATTACTATCATAATGAAGATTCTTTGTGTCTAAAATAAATCCTTTATAATTTTTATTTTTTACCAAATCTCTTATAGATATTAATATTCTATTAGCTGCTATTGCTTCAAATAATACTGTCGAGCTAAAAGCTACGATATACCTACATTTTTTAATGACATTAAAACTATCTCCACCTTTAATTAACGTGAAGTTTTTTCTTTTTAAATTTTCAAAATATTTTGACTGTTGCGCAATGTATCCAGTTTTAGTTTTTAAGATTATTTTATAATCAGGGTTGTTGTCTATAAACTTCTTGATAATTTTTAAGTACTGTATATTGAGGAAATTCCAGTCAAATTTTTTTACATTTAATTTTTTTTTAAAATATCTGGTATAAACCATTTAAAATTTTTAATCGGTAGTCCATATTCTTTTTGTATCAAAAAGAATGCTATACTTTTTTTTTGAGGCTTATTTTTTAATCTAAAATAATTATCAAATCTTGGACATCCACAAACTTCAATTTTATTTTGTGGGGCATATTTTGTTTTAATGTAAGTTTTTTTTTCATCGTTATTATATACTATCAATTTTGAGCCACAAAATTTTCCAACTCTATTTTTTATTAACCAATCTGCTACCTTTCTCTCTTTTTTGGTTCTTATTCCCTCTTTTTGAATTACAATAAAAGGTAAATTTATTTCTTGGCTTAAGTTTTCAATTTCTTTTATTTGCCTGTAAAAAATACTTGAGGACATAAAACCCCCTAAATTCCAATAGCCTTTTAAATTTGAAAAAACTTCTTTCATAAATATTTTGTATTTTTTTTTCCCTAGAGAACTATTTTTTTTTATGTAATCATAGTCTTTCACTCTGTTTGATACAAAATAATTAAAAACTTCTAGTATATATATACTTTCACAAAAATATATTGGGTAATCGCTTGGTATTGAATTAAAAGCTGAGGTAATATCGTCTATACCTATACTTTTGTAAAAAAAAAGAATTTTTTTTTTTGAGATTTTTTTTTTATATTTAATATTTTTAATTTTTTTTAAAGATAAAATAAGCATAAAAGAATAAATTTTTGGTAAATTAAATATGCAAGAGAATTTTACAATAGAAATAAAAATTTTATTTCTTAACGAAAGTAGTAGTTTCATTATTTGTTTGACTAAGGTTTTTTTAACTATTAAAAAACTTTTTGGTAAAATAATACATTAAATTTTATGGGTTTCAATTAAATAGGTTATGGATAAGTTGAAGAAAAATAGGTTGGATTTATTTTTCAAATTTTTAAATTTTTATTGGTTAAGGCCTGAGAAAGCTTTCTTACATACGCTAAGAGCTGAAAAATATATTGAAACATTTAAATATTTTAAAGGAAAAACTATGGACGTAAGTTGTGGTGATGGTATTTTTTCTTTTTTTTCTTTAGGAGGAAAACTATCAGAGGAGTGCGATCAATATCAAAGTCTTGATACTAAAAATATTTCTAGTCTAAATATAAATAGAGATTTGTATGATTTTTATCAAAAAGGTGAATATAAAATAAAAGTCAAATTAAAGCCAAAAAAAAATATACTTTTGGGACTGATCATAAGCATAATTTAATAGAAAAAAGTAAAGGTTTAAAACTATATAAAAATTTTTTATTACACGATAACAATATAAAACTACCTGGTAAAATTGGAAAATTTAATTACATATATGCGAATAGCTCATACTGGGTTAAAAATTTTGAATATCATATTACGGATCTAGTTAATAAATTAGAGAGTGGAGGAAAGTTAGTTTTATCAATTAAGGGTAATGAATTGTCAAAAAATAATTTTTTAAATATTATTAAAAAGAAATTTGGAAATACAGCATATAAAATATTAGATAGAGGAAGGCGAAATAGTTGGAAAGGATTAAAAAATTATGAATATTATTTAAATTTTTTTAAAACTTTTAAAAATTTAAAAATAATCAAAATTACGCCTATATTTGACAAAGAAATACTTAATATCTGGGATATTGGTCTAAGGCCAATATTTAAACCTTTAGTGATTTTAATATCAGGCAACAAAAAAACCAAAGTAAAACAGTCAAAAAAATTACTAGTTAAAGTAATCTTTAATATTTTTAAAAATTATTTAGTAAAATATAAAGTAAATAAAAAACAAGCTGTAGAATGGTTGGTGATACTAGAAAAAAAATAAATTTAATAATTATTCTTAATTTTTTTTTTATAATAAATTCTTACATATTTTTTATTTATTTCTCTCAAATTAGTATTTTTTTTTAATATTCTTATAATTTTATCATAACTGGCTGTAAATGGATTTGAAAAATGCTTGGTGAGCTTTTTTAATAAAATTAAATCTTCAGGATAATCAAGTGTAAATCTTAAATTTTGATCTTGGTTTTTATTTTTGATAAGATAAATATTATTGGCAAACTTAAGAAAAAAGGGGCTAATATGCTCTTTTTGAAAATTAGTAAGCTTCATTTTTAAAGCCATTTCTAAATATTTTGTTTTAAACATTTCAATGTCATTTCCTACTGCGAAAGTTCTTTTTTCATAAGGTGTGCAATTGGAAATATAATTAAACCTATTTTGTTTGATATAAAATTCAAAGTTTTTTTTAATATGTAAGGGGTCAACATAAGGACAATCTGCTGTTATTCTTATAATATTACTAATGTCATGGTATTTTGCACAATCTAAATATCTTTTAATTAAATTTTTCTCATTACCCTGAAAAAAATTAATTTTTAATTTTTTTGCAATTTTTCTTAATTTCTTATCATTGGTTTTTGTAGTAGTTAAAAGAAATATCGACTTTTTATCAAAAACTTTGAGAATTCTTTTTATTAAAAATTCTAGACAATTGTTATTTTTATATAAATTCATTGTGATTTTATTTGGAAACCTTTTTGAACCAAGACGAGCCTGTATAAAAATTGCTGATGAATAATTAATGAGTTTAAATGGTATCTTTTTCATTAATTTATTTATTAAGATTGATCTTTAAAGCAAGTTTTAGACACTCTATGCCATTTTTTTCGTTGTATTTTAATGGCACTGGTTTTTTATCTTTATATAACTTTAAAAAATATTTAATCTGATTCATGTACATTGAATTTTTATTTTTTTCTAAATTAAATAATTTATTTTTTTTTCCAGAAATTTTTATTTTATTTTTAATTAAATCCCAAAAAATTTCACCTTCTTGAGCAATAATTTGGACATATCTCTCATCACTTTTTTGAAAATGATCTAACGTCATTATAGTATATAACTTATTTTTTTTATAATAATTTTCAAAAATTGAAGTAGAAAAGTCTGGAACATTAATTTTTAAATTAGAGATTTTATCAGTGATAGATTTTAAAATTTTTGTTTTTTCAAAAATATTCTTTATTAAATCAATTTCATGAATGCTGGTGAAATTTATACCACCACCAAGTTTCTTTACAGAAGTATAACTTTTTCGATAGTCTTCATAAGTGTGAAAGTCTTGAATATTTAGACTAGATTTGACTATAACGTAATTGATTTTTCCTAAGGTATTTTTTTTTATGAGGTCATTTAAAATTTGAAATCCATCGTTAAATCTTAAATTACATGCAATAAATAGATTAAATTTATTTTTTTTTGAAATAGATAAAATTTTTCTAGCATTATTTAGATTTACATCAATTGGTTTTTCTATAAAAACATATAATTTTTTTTGTTTAGACAACTTCAAAATGCTTTTACAATGAAGGCTTGATGGATTAGTGATAAAAACTATATCAAACTTATAATTATTTAGATTATTTACCTCTTTTATTTTATATTTGGATGATATGTTTCCTTTTATCTTTTCATTTTTTTCGTTAAGCAAAATATTTTGCTTTTTAACTCTATAAGCAAATAAGTTAACATTTTTTATTTTAAGTCTCAAAATATTTCTAATGTGTCTTTGTCCAATTGAGCCTAATCCAAAAAATAAAATATTTATTTTTTTCATAATTATGTCAAAACAATCTTGATGTAGCTATTCATTTAATATATTAGTATATTGAATAATTAACATATATTTAATTTTTAACTTACTAAAATCTCTTGAAAAAAAAATTTATAACTTTCGGTAGACCATGTATAGATAAAAAAGAGATTAACTTTGTTACAAAAGTAATAAAATCAAAATGGATTGGAAGCGGTCCAGTCACAGAAAGGTTTGAAAAAAATTTTAGAAAATATAAAAAAAGTAAATATTCTTTAGCAGTTAATTCATGTACAGCTGCTCTTCATTTATCTCTATTGTATAGTGGGATAAAACCAAATGATGAAGTTATAACAACTCCTATGACTTTCGTTTCAACAATAAATTCGATCGTGCTTACTGGTGCCAAACCAGTACTAGCTGATATCAATCTTAATACTTTCAATATTGACCCAAATGAGTTAATTAAAAAAATTACAAAAAAAACTAGAGCACTAATTGTTGTTCACATAGGAGGTTTACCTTGTGAAATGGATAAAATAGTAAAAATATGTAAAATTCATAACATAAAGCTAATTGAGGATTGTGCCCACGCAATTGAAGGTAAATATAAGAATGTGCATGTTGGTAATTTTGGAGTAACCGGTTGTTATAGTTTTTATTCAACAAAAAATTTAACTACTGGTGAGGGTGGCATGATAACTTGTCAAAACGAAAATATTTATAAAAGGTTGAGAGTCGCAAGACTTCATGGGTTATCAAAAGATGCGTGGATGAGATTCTTACCCGAAGGTGTTAAATCTAAAAAATTTAGTCACTATGATGTAACTGAAATTGGTTTAAAGTACAACATGATAGATATAAACGCTGCGATGGGTATCATTCAATTGAAAAAATTGGAAAAAAATTGGAAAAGAAGAAGGTTTTTATACAATATTTATAAAAAAAAACTTTCACACTTACCATTCCATTTTCAAAAATTTGATGAAAGGATTGTTAAACATGCTTATCACTTAATGTTAATAGTCTTGGATAAAAATAGAACAAAGAAAAATAGAGACGATCTTATATCTTATTTAGGTAAAAACAAAATTGGATGTGGTGTTAATTATAGATCTGTTACAGATATGACAGTTTTTAGAAAAAAATATAAGTGGAATAATAAAACATGTATTAAATCTAAATATATAGGTGATAATACAATTAGTTTACCTTTGTATCCTGATTTAAAAATAAAAGATCAGAATTATATTTGTAGTAAAATTGAAAAATATTTCCAAATTTAAAATACTTTTTAGATGTGATGCTGGCGATATACCAGAACTGGGGACAGGACATTTATATAGATCATTAAATATTGCTTTTTTTTTAAAAAAAAAATTTAATTTAAAAAAAAATGACATTTGTTTTATAACGAAAACACAGGGTAAATTTTCAAAAAGTCTTGAAATTTTAAGAAAATCTAAATTTAGTTTTATAAGCTTAAATCATAAGACTAAAAATAATTCTATTGAAGAAATAAAATTTTTAAAAAGATTTGACTCTAAAATGATAATTATAGATAGATTGGGAAAAATTAATTCTAATTTTGCTAATTTTATCTCAAAAAAATTTGACAAAAAAATTATACTTGAGGATATGTCAAACTTTAGAAATAAATTTGATCTAAGTATTAATTCGCTAATTAGAAATGTTCCAAAAAATAAAAAAGCGAGAATTGGTATCAAATATTTAATATTAAAAATTCCGGACATTAAAAATTTCAATTTTTCTGAAAAGAATATATTCTTATTTTTTGGAGGATATGATTAC
>MDTB01151684.1_pt1 | contig 24460 bp, 23 predicted proteins | sample 811161 | NCBI WGS metagenome assembly MDTB01 (sample SAMN05326650, study PRJNA326480) | marine metagenome | isolation source: seawater | place: Mediterranean Sea | collected 2009
AAGGAGCCATCAAGCTCAATGCCCACACCGCGTTCGGTAATCAAGCGCGGGGTGAGCGTAACGTCTCCTGCCTCACCTAAATTGAAGCGGTAGGGTAGAGCGACGTCCAATCCATCGCTGCCTGAGTAACTCAGCTCAGGAGAGATCAACCCGCCTGTTTCTTCCGCGCTGACCGGTATACGCAGGTAAGGAATGTACAGAATGGGCAGCGAGCGAATCCGCAAGACTGCGCCCCGGGCCACCGCAAAGTCGTCTGTTTCCCCGAGCCTGATGGAATCCGCTGACAGCGACCAACCCTCATCACCCGGCGTACAGGCCGTTAGCGTCCCGTCATTCAGGCTTAACGCACCCCTAGCCCGCTGTTCAACTAAGGATGCCTTGCCGCGCAGGGCACTCCCCGGAATAAACCACTGAGCCTGATCCAGCCGAGCCTTTTCTACCTGAAGGTCAAAAGAGGCCTGGCGCCCTTGAAGCACGATAGACTCACTTTCCAAACGAACGCCCCGGGGAAACGTTGCGTTCTTGCCCAGCACATCGATGACCGCCAATGGGGAAAGAGCGGTACTGTTGTCGAAGCGAATCACCACATTGCCATCCAGCAATAACTCGCCAAATGCTGATCCGGATAATCGATCCAGTTCAGCGACAAGGTCTTGGGAAGGGTCGAGTCTCGGTGACTGCTGAAAGGCTGGGTAAGCCACGCAAGATGACTCCACCCGAGGCCGCTCGGCTTCGCTCACCGCCGCCATGGAGTGAAGCACCAGAAATGCAAAGGCCAGCAAAGCCTGAATGGAGAGGTTGTTCATCTTGGCATGATAAAAGAATTCGACCCATGGTTATAATCGGATCATGCCGGTTCCCCATCAAAAGCTACAGGCGTGGAGTCAAAAGAAGCTCGGCGTTCAGTCTCTCGCCCTCGAGGCCCTCCGCGTAGAGGCGAGTCAGCGGCGCTTTTATCGACTTTCCGACCACCAGGGCCATAGCTGGATCGCGACGGCGAGCCCCCCAGCCCTGGAGAATAATGAACAGTTTCTTGCGCTCGGTCGGTTATTCCAGGCCCATCGACTCCCCGTCCCCACCATCTTAGAAGCAGACCTCGCCTTGGGCTATTTCCTGCTGGAGGACCTTGGACATACGCACCTAGAGGACGCATACCGGGAGCAACCCGACGTGCTTCAACAGGCCTTAAGCCAGATACTCCCCTTGCAGGCCGTGCGCAGTGACCTGATCCCCGACTACGACGAAGATCGGATGATCATGGAGTTCGACCTTTGTGCAGAGTGGTTGTTGGCAGGGCTTGCTGGATCGGATTTGAGCCCCAAGGATCTGAACACGCTGGCCTCGGCCCGAGGCCTCTTGGTAGACAGCATGCTGTCCCAGCCCCAGGTCTGCGTGCATCGCGACTATCACTGTCGCAACCTGATGCTTCGGGAGGGGCAGTTGGGCATTGTTGACTTTCAGGACGCTCTCATCGGCCCCGCGCTCTACGATGCAGCCTCCCTATTGCGGGACTGTTATTACACTCACTCAGAGGCTGTGGTGGATCAGCAGCTTGCCACCTTCATCTCCCTGCACCCTCAGATGGATCCGGCCCAGTTTTCTGAGCTGAAGAGAAAATTTGATTTCACCGCCATTCAGCGACAAATAAAGGCTGTTGGGATTTTTGCCCGGCTCTGCTTGCGCGACGAAAAAGACCAGCATCTGGAACACATATACCCGGTCCTGACCCGCGTCATTGCTCTGGCGCGCACGTATCCCCAGCTGGCTCCGCTAGCAGCCCTTTTGGTATCGCAGCAGGCGCCTGTTTTTGAGGCTCTGCGGGAGCGCCTAGCCCCAGAGAGAGTGGGATAAGTGAAGGCCATGATCCTCGCGGCCGGTTACGGGCGACGACTTGCGCCCTTGACCGACGAGACGCCCAAACCCCTTCTCCCCATTGACGGGAAACCGCTCATTCTTCATCAGCTAGTTCGCCTGAAAGAGGCGGGGATTCAGGATGTGGTCATCAATCTTCATCACCTCGGACACCTCATCGAAGCCTGTCTTGGGGATGGCTCAACCCTGGGATTAAACATTCAATACAGTCGGGAAGCCCAGCTGCTGGATACGGGCGGAGGCATCAAAAAAGCCCTCACGATGCTCGGCGACGCGCCCTTTGTCCTGTGCAATGGCGACATTCTCTGCGACCTGGATTTTCGAGATTTGAGCGTGCCTCAGGGTGAGGACTTAGGCCACCTACTGCTCGCTCCCAAACCAGACTACAGAGCCACCGGCGACTTCCTGTTCAAAAATGGAAGGATTGTTGCCCGAGGCGATGACTACATTTATTGCGGTATATCCGTTCTCGACCCCAAGCTTTTTGCACAGTCACCCGAGGCACCCTTCTCTCTCGCTGACCTACTTTTCCGCGCCGCTGCAGAGGGAAAACTATCGGGACAAGCCTTTTTCGGGCACTGGACAGACATTGGGACACCGGATGAATACGCCCGCGTGCGAGGCACTCCGGCGAGCTAGAAGGTGGGCCTAGAATACCGCTACAGCTCGCCTTCGTTCCGTTACAATGAGCCCTTCGCAACGTGAGAAAACCAATGGCCTATTGGATTTGCCCCTCCATTCTTGCCGCAGACTTTGCGCGTCTTGGGGAAGAAGTGGACCAGGTGCTTGAGGCAGGCGCCGATACGATTCATTTCGACGTAATGGACAACCACTACGTCCCTAATTTATCCGTTGGGCCTCTGGTGCTTAACGCCCTGCGACGCCGTGGCGTGAGGGCCTGCGTCGACGTTCACCTCATGGTGAAACCCGTGGATCGCCTGATCGGCGATTTTTTGGAGGCGGGTGCCGACTATATTTCAGTGCATCCCGAATCCACAGAACACCTGCATCGAACCCTATCCATGATCAAGGAGGGCGGCGCCAAGGCCGGACTGGTTTTTAATCCCGGCACCCCGATGACCTACCTGCCGCCAGTGATCGACCTCGTAGACCTGGTGCTGATCATGTCTGTCAATCCGGGCTTTGGCGGTCAGGCATTTATCCCCCAAAGCCTGGAGAAACTTGTTGAAGCCAGGGCGCTGATCGACAGCTCTGGCAGGCCTATTCGCCTCCAGATCGATGGCGGCATCAAGATCGACAATATCAGTGACGCTGCGAGGGCAGGCGCAGACAGCTTTGTTGCGGGCACGGCGATCTTCAATACCGATGACTACGCGCAGACAATCGGCGCCCTGCGTGATGCCATTGCAACGACCTCATGAGGCAGCGTCACCTCGCCTATCTTTTTGATCTAGACGGCACGTTAATCGATACCGCACCGGATATCGGCGCCGCTCTGAACCACAGCCTCGAAACGGCAGGGCTCGCCCCGGTCAGATCGGATTTGGTGCGTCACTGGGTTGGCTTTGGATCTAGAAAACTCATCGAGCAGGCGTTGATTCATCACCATAAGCAACCCGCTCAGGAACAGATAGACGCTTTGCTGGAACCCTTCCTCAGCTACTACACCGAACACATCGCCGACCTGAGCAAACCCTACCCCACCACTGTGGAGACATTGACGGCCTTAAAAACAGAGGGTATCCCCCTGGCCGTGGTCACCAACAAGCTGCAGGCCCTGGCGGTACCCGTTCTGGATGCCCTGGAACTAAGCCCGTTCTTCGATGTCATTGTGGGTGGGGATACGGCCAGTCGACCCAAACCGGCGGCGGATCCGATCGAATACTGCCTGCAGCATGTTGCGGTCAGGCCTGAGGACGCGCTGATGGTCGGAGATTCCATCACGGATGTTGATGCAGCCCGCGCGGCAGGGGTTGGCATCGTCTGCCTGCGCGATGGCTATAACCATGGCACCGATGTGGCGACCCTCGAACCTGATCGCGTGATTGATAGACTATCTGAACTGCTATAGCCCAAGACCGGCCCAGGGTGTTCCAAAAACTGCTCTGTGCATGGTAGCCTGTGCGCCGTCGAATCGAGCATGTCATGACCCATGGCGCATAACTGCCCACAATACGGAAGCGCATCCATCCATCACTGGACCGGTTGCTGGCGAGGCTAAAAAAGCCCGTTCTCCTGGAGCCCGCTCAGCGCACGCTCCGTTCAATCCGTTACTGATGCCGAGGCGAAGATGATTGCTCAACCTCATACCTACAAAAGAATCCCCATTAGTCGCGAGGCGCTGGCTGATCTCGATACGCCGTTGTCGGTTTATTTAAAGCTGGCTCAGGGGCCCTATAGCTACCTTCTAGAAAGCGCAGAGGGCGGAGAAAAGTGGGGCAGATACTCCATTATCGGACTGCCGGCGAGGACCATTATTAGCGTCTCTGGCAGTCATATTGAAGTTAAAACAGACGGCGAAGTCGTTGAGGCCCTGGACAGCGAAGATCCACTCACCTTCATTGAGGATTTTCTAGACCGATTCAAGGTCGAGGGCTGCGACGCCATGCCCCGTTTCTTTGGCGGCCTGGTGGGATATTTTGGCTACGATACGGTTCGCTATGTTGAAAGACGCCTGGCGCACAGCACACCGCCCGACAAGCTCAACACCCCGGACATTTTGCTAATGGTGAGTGAGGACGTGGTCGTTTTTGACAACCTTGAAGGCCGAATGCAGCTAATCAGCCTTATCGACCCGGATGATCCATCGGCACGAGCGCAGGGGGAACAACGCTTGCTCAAGTTTGCCAACCAACTCGCACAGCCGGTCCAGGGTCTTGAATCGGGAGGATCCAATCAAAGAGTTAAAGAGAGCGACTTCGTTTCAGAGTTTGGAGAAGACGCTTTTAAGGATGCCGTGGAGCGCATTCGAGACTATACGAAGGCAGGCGACATCATGCAGGTGGTCCTTGCCCAGCGAATGCACATTCCCTTCCAGGCACCATCGATAAACCTCTATCGAGCCCTGCGCCGCCTCAATCCATCGCCCTATATGTACTTTATGGACTTGGGCGACTTCGAAGTTATCGGCTCCTCTCCAGAAATCTTGGCGCGGCTGGAAGATGGAGTGATTACCAACCGCCCGCTTGCTGGCACGCGTCGACGAGGACATACCCCGGCGGAAGACCTCGCCCTAGAGGAAGAGCTGAAGAACGATCCCAAGGAAATCGCCGAACACCTGATGCTTATCGATCTCGGGAGGAACGACGTGGGACGTGTGGCCAAGGCAGGCAGCGTCAAAGTGACCGAGCAGTTCAGCATTGAGCGCTACTCCCACGTGATGCACCTCTCGTCTAACGTTGAGGGTGAGTTAGAAGCAGGGAAATCGGCTATGGACCTCCTGCGAGCAGCGCTCCCCGTGGGCACCCTATCCGGGGCACCGAAGGTTCGTGCCATGGAGATCATTGATGAGTTAGAGCCCGTGAAGCGGGGCATCTACGGGGGCGCCATTGGCTATCTCGCCTGGAATGGCAATATGGACACCGCCATCGCGATTCGAACCGCCGTCGTCAAAGATGGCTTTCTCTACATCGAAGCGGGCGGAGGTATTGTCCACGACTCCATTCCCAGGCTTGAATGGAAAGAAAGCCTGAACAAGGGGAGAGCCATCTTCCGTGCCGCCGCCATGGCTGAAAATAAAATGGTAGACCCCGCGATCCCGGTACAAGCAGAGACTGGAGAAGCAACATGATCATGATGATCGATAACTACGACTCCTTTACCTACAACGTAGTCCAGTACCTACAGGAGTTAGGGGGGTCTGTCACCGTGTTCCGCAATGATCAAATATCTGTCGCTGACATTGAAGATCTGGCCCCCGACCGTCTGGTCATCTCACCCGGCCCGTGCACGCCAAATGAGGCTGGCATATCCCTCCAGGCCGCGCAGCACTTCGCTGGGAAAATTCCCGTACTCGGCATCTGTCTGGGACATCAGAGCATCGGTCAGTGCTTTGGCGGCACCGTGGTTCGTGCCAAAGCGGTCATGCATGGCAAGACATCTATGATCCACCATAAGGGCAGCGGCGTTTTTCAAGGGTTGCCGTCCCCTCTCGAGGCGACGCGATACCACTCCCTGGTCGTGGACGCAGCAAGCCTCCCAGACTGCTTGGAGGTGACTGCCTGGACCGAGGAGGGGGGTGCGATGTCAGAAATCATGGGTTTAGCCCATCGCGAGTTGGCGGTTGCGGGGGTGCAGTTTCACCCTGAATCCATCATGACCGAACACGGCCATGCGATGTTAAACAACTTTTTAAAGCAGGCGATCTAAGCCTGCCCTCGGGAGAAGAATAATGGACATCCCATCGGCCCTGGCGGCCATTGTTGACGGCAGAGACCTTAGCCAGGATGAAGCTGCCAGCGTGTTTAACGACATTATGTCCGGCGCGGCAACGCCGGGCCAGATTGGTGCGATTCTGGCCGCGCTGAGGGTTAAGGGAGAGACTGCTGCGGAGATCGCCGGCGCAGCAACCACAATGCGCGCGCTCTCCACCAAGGTTCCTGTCTCCGCCGACCATCTGGTAGATACCTGTGGCACTGGAGGCAGCGGATTGAAGCTGTTCAATATCTCTACAGCGTCGGCCTTCGTCGCTGCGGCTGCGGGCGCTCAGGTCGCCAAGCATGGAAATAGAAAGATGACGAGCTTTTGTGGCAGCGCGGACGTATTAGAGCTGGCCGGGGTGAATCTAACCCTCACGCCGGAACAAATTGCGACCTGTATTCAGGAGGTTGGCGTAGGCTTCATGTTTGCGCCCGCTCACCACAGCGCCATGCGTTTCGCCGGGCCGATACGCCAAGAAATAGGGATTCGAACCCTCATGAACGTCTTGGGCCCAATGACCAACCCGGCTGGCGCAGAGCATCAGGTGATCGGCGTCTTCGCCCCGAACTGGTTGCGCAAAATGGCCGAGGTACTCAAAATATTGGGCACCCGCCGAGCCATGATCCTACACAGTGAGGGTCTTGACGAAATACGCCTGGACGCCCCTACCCAGGTCATTGAACTGAAGGATGGCGTGATTGAAGAATATATCCTGGCGCCCAAGACGCTGGGTATTCGGGATCACTCTCCCGCAGAGATTGCGGCCCTAGCCGCGACGTCAACTGAATCTAGCCTGGATTTGGTGCTCCGATCTCTCGGCGATGATCAAAGCGCAGCGGCCGACATTGTGGCACTCAACGCAGGAGCCGCGATCTACGTTTCGGGCGTGGCCACCAACCTGTCGAATGGCGTCGAGATGGCGCAGGACGCCATCGCCTCGGGATTAGCTCGCGAACGCTTGGACGAACTCATTCGCGTCAGCCGGATGATGACTACAACGGAGGCGGACGCTAGTTCCCCATGAACAATATCCTCGAGCAAATCATTGCGACCAAGGAGCAGGAGGTGCGCCAGCGCAAACGCGATCTACCCTTGGAGACGCTAATCCAACGGGCCTCAGGCATGCCTCCAGCTCGTGGTTTCACGGCTGCTTTGGAAGCCCAGGCGCGCAGCAAGCAAACGGGGGTGATCGCAGAAATTAAGAAAGCCTCTCCTAGCAAGGGGGTCATTCGCCAGGACTTTAAGCCTTCGGAAATAGCCCGCGCTTACGCTGACCATGGGGCCACGTGTATTTCTGTCTTAACGGATGTTCAGTATTTCCAGGGCAGTGACGCGCACCTAGAACAGGTTCGAGCCAGCGTTGATCTGCCTGTGATCCGAAAGGACTTTACCATCGATGAATATCAAATTTATGAGGCTAAGGCCCTCGGCGCGGATTGCATCCTATTAATCGTCAGTGCCCTAAGCCCCACGCGCCTCGGCGAGCTCTATCGCTGCGCGCTGGAACTTGAGCTTGATGTGCTGATCGAGGTCCATGATGGCGAGGAACTTGAAACTGCTCTGGCACTGGGCCCGCGCCTACTTGGGATTAATAACCGCAACCTGAAAACCTTCACCACATCTCTGGAAACGACGCTTGAACTGTTGCCGCTGATTGAGAACGCCGTAGTCGTAACGGAAAGCGGCATTGCTGATGCCGGTGATGTCGCTCGCATGCGAGCGAACGGAGTATTTTGCTTTTTAGTGGGTGAGGCGCTTATGCGCGAGGCCGACCCCGGCGCTGCCCTGGATACCCTGATATCTGTCTAAACAGAACGCTTACGGATATTCAGCGAGTCCCCAGGACCACGATATTCTTGCCGCCAACAACGATCAGATCAGCCTCGGTGAGGGACTTCAATGCCCTACCCACCATCTCCCGCGAACAGCCAACGATCAAGCCGATTTCCTGGCGCGTGATGCGTACCTGCATGCCATCCGGATGCGTAATGGCATTGGGGCCCTTCGCAAGATGGAACAACGTGCTCTTTACGCGTCCGGTAACGTCCAAAGACGCCAAATCCGTAGCGCGCTGATTGGCCCGCTCCAAACGGTCTACAAGGTTTCCCAGGATATTGACGTAAATCTCTGGGTAGTCGTGGGCCACCTCCATAAAGTGGTCCCGGGGGATTTGCGCCAATATACATCCGCCGCAGGCGCTGACACAGACATCCAGGCCATCGGAGGATGTCACAGACGCCTCGCCAAAAAACTCACCGCGCCCCAAGTAGTCGTGAATCATCTGGCGTCCGTCAGAGCCGTGGGTTTGAACAGACATAACACCATCAAGGATCAGGAAAATGACATCCTGGCAGTCATTGAGGTCGAGCAGCGTATCCCGGGAACGCAGCTCCAAAATATCTGCATGAGCGAGCAGCGGTACCAGGGAGTTTTCTGACAGCTGACTCACGGCCGCGAGACAGTCCAGCTTCAGAGGTATTTTCTTATTAACCGCCGCAGGATCTTTTTCATAACGTGCCGCCGAAGTGGCTCCGCCGACTTCCTTGCCTCGCTGCAGTGCATAGCCACCTTTATCTGGTGCTAGCACCGTTGCAAGTCTGTTTGAGGTTTGAGTGCCAATTCTCATAGTCATATCCGTCCCTTTGTTCTTCATCGCCTAATCGGTCAGACCCGATCTGCCATCATTCGTCCGGCCCTTCTCGGATCAGGTTCGTGAGGGCCTTAGCGCCAGGTGATCCAATTGTTTGGGTATGCGTCAAAGCGCCAATAACCAGCGATCTGAAACACATCTGAAAAAGTTCTCGCCACACCGGCCACGATTCATGCTAAGGAATAGATTGATTCGGTAGGCAATATTTTGACCAACGGTCTTTTTTCTCGTACCGACGACGCACAAGGCGCACATTCGGCGGCTTTGTAAACAACTAGAGGCCGAGTCAGTGGAAATTGAGCTCAAATGGATTGATGGCGTGCACTTTGAGGCAGCAGACGAAAATGGACATCGAGTACCTATGGATGGCCCACCGGAGGCCGGCGGCCAGAATCTAGGCACTCGACCCATGCAGCTTATCTTGATGGGTTTAGCGGGGTGTACGGCTTACGATGTTATCGAGATTCTCAGGAAGGGCCGACAACAGGTTGAGGGTCTGGAAGTCTGCCTCCGAGGCAGCCGCGCCTTGGATGTGCCGGCTGTTTTCGAGGCCATTGATATTCACTTCATCCTGCGCGGCAAGGGTCTTAACCCGCAACGCGTAGACCGGGCGGTTAGCCTTTCAGCAGAGAAATACTGTTCGGCCTCCATCATGCTTGCACGCGCAGGCGTGCAAATTTCCCATAGCTACGAAATTTTTGACGCCACAGAGGCTTAAATTCGGTAGCTGGTCAGCGTCATCGCCCGGGCAAGCAGCTGCATTGTTTGCTTCAGTGGCTTGGGAAACTCGACCCCGCCTCTGGCCAGGGCCTCCTCACCATGACGCGTTTCGTCGGCTCGCATGGCTTCCAATACTTCTCGGGTGCGGCGGTCCTCATCAGGCAAGGACGCCAGGTGGCCGTCAAGATGCTTCACCACCTGATCTTCCGTCGCCTCGACAAAACCCAGGCTAACCCGATCACCCAACAACCCAGCTGCAGCACCCACGGCGAAGGACAGCCCGAAAAACACCGGTGCTAGGGCGCTGGGGCCGCCCTCCAGCTCACTGAGACGCTGCTCACACCAAACCAAATGATCCTGCTCCTCACCGGCCGCCGCTAACAGCGCGGACTTGGCATCTTCACCCTTTGCGGTGAGTGCCTGGCCCTCGTATAGGGCCTGGGCGCAGACCTCGCCGGTGTGGTTCACCCGCATCAGCCCCACAATATGCGCCCTTTCCTCCTCTGAAAGTGGCGCCTCGGAAAAGTTTGCACCGGGATAGTCGCGCACGGCCTGATGCCCACCCGTTAATGTTCGCAAACCTCTATCAAAGCTGCAGATGATCTCGTCCAGCTGATTCATTTACCCTGTCCTTACGCAAAGCCAGGTTGACTGGGCCTGGTCCCAAAGGTTAGTCCTCATCAAGCCGCCGTAGGGCTCGAAAACCGATGTCTTTGCGGAACTGTCTGCCCCGCCACCCAATTAAATCGACGCGCGCATAGGCTCTGGCCTGAGCCAGTGCAATATCTTCTCCAACGCCTACCACGCAGAGCACTCGGCCACCGGCGGTCACGACATTGTCGTCCTGGCGCGTGGTGCCGGCATGAAACACCTTAGTGTCCTCCAGCTGCTTAGCAAGGCCTGTAATGATATCACCCCGCACCGGCTCCCCGGGGTATCCGGCGGCGGCCAAGACGATGCCGAGGGCGTCACGTGGATCAAACTCGATTGCCTTTTCCGCCAGCGTTCCAGCGCGCGCGTGTTGCAGTAGAGGTAATAGGTCACTGCGTAGGCGCATCATAATAGGCTGGGCTTCAGGGTCACCGAAGCGACAATTGAATTCCACCACCTTGATCCGCTCTTCTGGGGTAACCATCAGGCCAGCATAAAGAAACCCTCGGTAGGGCATACCCTCCTGAGCCATCCCGAGGAGCACGGGCTTGATCACCTCCTCCATGGCACGCTCATGAACCTGGGCGGTCACGACAGGCGCTGGCGAGTAGGCACCCATGCCACCCGTATTGGGCCCGCGACCGCCGTCTTCCAGGGCTTTATGGTCTTGAGAGGAGGCAAAGGGCAGCGCGACTTCCCCATCACAAAGACAAATAAAGCTCGCTTCCTCGCCCTCTAAAAATTCCTCAATAACCACTCGGCGCCCGGCATCACCGAAACTATTTTCAGCGAGCATGTGGGTCACGGCGTCCACGGCCTCGGCTTCCGTCATGGCCACAGTAACCCCCTTACCGGCCGCCAAACCGTCTGCTTTGACCACAATGGGGGCGCCTTGCTGGCGAATATAGGCCGTCGCTTCGGCCACGTCGGTAAAGCTTTGATAGGCCGCCGTGGGAATATCATGACGACGCATAAAGTCTTTGCTGAACGCCTTCGAGCCCTCTAGCTGCACAGCAGAACGAGTAGGACCGAAACAGGCTAGCCCGGCAGCCTCAAACTGATCCACGACCCCCTGAACCAGTGGCGCTTCTGGACCGACCACGGTCAGAGCCACCTGCTCATCTCTGGCGAGCGCCATGAGAGCATCAATGTCGGCTGCAGACACGCCCACGTTACGGACGCGCTCCTCACCTGCGGTTCCCGCGTTGCCGGGGGCGACGATGACTTCACTCACATCTGGACTCTGGGCGAGCTTCCATGAGAGAGCGTGCTCGCGTCCGCCGTTACCAATCACAAGTATTTTCATAACGTTTCCTCCGGTTGGGGCAAACGCCTCAACTCAATGACGAAAGTGACGTATCCCCGTAAGAACCATGGCCATCCCATGTTCATTGGCCGCATCGATCACCTCCTGGTCGCGTACGGACCCACCTGGCTGAATCACTGCACGAATGCCGGCTTGCGCTGCAGCGTCAATGCCGTCGCGAAAGGGAAAGAACGCATCTGAGGCCATGACCGCACCAGCGACTTCAAGACCTTCATCTGCCGCCTTGATCCCGGCAATCTTAGCGCTAACAATCCGACTCATCTGACCTGCCCCAATACCAACCGTTTGCATAGCCCGAGCATAGATGATTGCGTTGGACTTGGTAAACCAGGCCACTTTCCAGGCAAATTCGAGGTCAGCCATCTCAGCTGCAGACGGCTCACGCTTCGTCACGGTTCGGAGTGCGTCGTTGTCGAGGCAGCGCTCATCCGCATCCTGTATCAACACGCCGCCACCGACCCGCTTTAGCTCCAGACCCCTTTGACCAACATTGATCGGGCCACAGTCGAGCAGACGAACATTCTGCTTACTTTTAGCGACGCTCAGGGCAGCGTCGGAGTAGGCGGGCGCTATGATGACCTCAACAAACTGTTGACCCAAGATCCGTTCGAGTAGCGGGCCATCCAGCGGTCGATTAAATGCAATGATGCCGCCAAAGGCTGAGGTGGGGTCCGTCGCAAAGGCCATGCTGTAGGCGTCGTTGAGATCGGATGCTACGGCCACACCACAGGGATTGGCGTGTTTAACGATGACGCAGGCAGGCTCTGAAAAAACCTTAACGCATTCCAGGGCGGCGTCGGCATCCGCGATGTTGTTGAACGACAGCGCCTTTCCCTGAAGTTGGGCACATCCGGTGATACTGGCCGAGGGGGCGGAACCGGTCTCGCGGTAGAGGGCGGCACGTTGATGGGGGTTCTCGCCATAGCGCAGGGCGAGCGCTTTATCGTAAGTCAGGGTAAGGGTGTCTGGCATGACCTCATCGCGCCCCAGGTAGGCCGCCACCGTTGCGTCGTACTGGGCCGTATGTCTGAAGGCCTTGACGGCGAATTCCCGACGCATGGCGGCGTCAATTGAACCGCTATGGAGCGCGTCGATCACCCGTGAGTAGTCCTCTGGATTCACCACGGTGAGCACGTCGGCGTGATTTTTGGCACCAGCTCGGACCATGCTCGGCCCACCAATATCAATGTTCTCAATGGCCAGCGCCTCGGTACAGTCCGGTAACACAATGGTCTGGGCAAAGGGGTATAAATTGACGGCAACGAGGTCAATTGGCGCGATATCGTTATTCGCCATAGCCGTGTCGTCCAACCCTCTTCGAGCCAGGATGCCGCCGTGAATTCGAGGGTGGAGGGTCTTGACCCTGCCGTCCATCATTTCGGGGAACCCGGTATGAGCGGATACCTCTACAACCGGGATGCCCGCTTTCTGTAATGCTGCAAAGGCCCCACCAGTGGAAAGAATCTCGACGCCTGAAGCAGCAAGAGCCTGTCCCAACTCAACAATCCCAGCTTTATCTGAAACGCTCAGCAGCGCACGACGCACGATTAGGGTCACGTCACTCTCCTTATTTCTTTTACGCTTTGTAAGCTATTTTGCGGCTCGGGTCAGGGGGTTTCGAAAAACGGGAAGCGCCACCAAGACCAGCGCTAAGCCGCAGCGCTGCCTAGGGCCTGCTGCCTGCGTCCCTGGTCTACGATTAGATTTCTATGCGCGCGCAGCCACCGCACCTGGCCTTCGGCAGTGTCCTCCTGCATGGAGGCTCGGCATAAGCTCTGCATACCAAGACGCTTCAGATAGGCCTGAATGTGCTTGCGAGCGATACGCGTACCCGTCTCGTGGCCATAAAATTCATGCATACTTTCCAGGTGTTCTGCCATGATCGTCAGTCTTTCGCCCAGCTCGGGCGGTGCCTGACCCATCAAGGTAGAAAATATCCAGGGTTGACCCATAGCGCCACCTCCGATCATGACCCCATCCGCCCGAGAGCTGCCAAGCGCTCGGCGGGCAGCGTCGACGCCATCGATATCGCCGTTGACCAATAAGGGAATATCAAGCTTGGCACGCAGTTCGCCAAGACGACCGTAGTCCACCGGGCCAACAAACCGGCAGGCCCTACTGCGAGCGTGCATAACCACCATTTGCGCCCCCACAGCCTGAGCAGCTAGCGCCGCCTCTAGGCCGGCTCGATCCGATGGCGTGAGGCCAGTTCGTGTCTTAACCGTGACCGGCACCGATACGGCGGCCACTACGGCTTCGACAATGCGCTGAAGGAGGGTGATATCGGCCAGCAACGCTGACCCCGCGGCCTTGCTACAGACTTTTTTGGCCGGACACCCAAAATTAATATCCAACAACTCAACGCCCTGGCCAACCAGGCGTTTTGCGGACTCAGCCATGATTTTGGGATCACTGCCCGCAATCTGAACGGCCTGGGGCCTAACGCCCTGAATGAGTACCCGGCGCTGGCTGCTCTTACCGGTATCCCAGAGCTCGGGCTTGGAGGACAACATCTCACTCACCAGGTGCCCTGCGCCATAGCGCCAAGCCAGCCGCCGAAAAGGTACGTCAGTCCATCCCGCCATGGGGGCCAGGGCTATTCTATTGCGCAGGCTCACGTCGCCACACGGCAGAGCGAGAGGCGCGGATAGGGTCGTAAGATCGATCATGGACGAAGATTTAACCAAAAGACCATGATAGCCCAGGGATTCAAAATCTACACGGCTCTTGCGTCCCCGGTCCCCCTGCTCAATGGCTACATTTTCATATCAAAGAAGCAAAGCTTGTTGCCATCAGCATCTCGCACATAGGCACCATAGAATACGGGAAGCCGCTGTCCTGGCGCCCCTTCGTCTGTCGCACCCAGCGCAATGGCCTTGGCATAGAGCGCATCAACGCCTTCAGGCCCGCCGGCGGGAATAGCAATCATGTTGCCATTACCCGGGGTGGGCGCTTCTTCATCGTAGGGAATACATACTGCCAGCATTGGCGCTTCAGGACCCGTGCCATAAAACTTAATGCGGTCCTGACCGAAGAGCTGTTTTCCGCCAAGTTCGGCGAATAGCGCATCATAAAACTCACAGGCGCGATCAATATCGCTTACCCCAATCGTTGCATATCCAAGCATTGGTCACTCCGTCGTTCGCTATAGCTAGAGCAACATTTGGCATCCTTAAACCCAGCATTACAAACGCATGAGCGTTTTTTGCCAACTGCCTGTCCCAGGCCGGCTACTTCCGAGCCACCAAGCAAACCCAATCTTGTTCAATAGAGGTCGAAAGAAAGCTAAGGGACGGAAAAGCATCTCGAACTTGGGCTGCTTGCTCGGCCAAGATTCCGGATAAAACCAGATGTCCGCCAGGCTTTACCAGCGCCGTAAACATATCCGCCATGCTGACGATTGGGCCCGCTAGAATGTTCGCAACCAGAACATCAAAGGAAACCGCGTGGGTAGCCGCAGATTGGTTTTGCCATACCTGTAAAGACAACGCTTTGACGCGATCATCCACGCCATTGAAAGCGGCATTTTCACGAGTCGCTATCAGGGCCTGGGGATCATGATCCACCCCAACTGCTCGTGCGCCGAGCAAGGCCGTGGCAATGGCTAACACCCCAGAGCCACAGCCAAAGTCCAGCACCGATTGATCGGGTTCAATGTGTCTGGCAAGCCACTCAAGGCAGAGACGTGTGGTGGGGTGACTCCCGCTACCAAAGGCCAGCCCAGGCTCCAAAAATAGCGTCGGCCTTTCCGTCGTGGGGCTAGGGTTCGGACCTTCAGGCCGGCGAGTTTTTGGAAGAAGCCACAACCGGTCGCCGAAAAGCGCGGTCACGGTGTTGTTGGAAAGCCTTCGCTGCCAGTCTTCATCAGCCACGAAGTCCACGCTGATGTCCTCGGGCAGACCGCCGCTGCGGGCGTCTAATGCCTCTCGAATCGCTCCCATGTTGGCGTCTAGGGGGAAGAGGGTAAAAAGCCTGCATTGCTGCCAGGCAGGCAGCTCTCCTGGGCCCGGCTCAAGGATAATCTCGTCATCCTCACTGACCACCGTGAGCGCAGCGGCGCCATGCCCTAACAGCAGGGCCTCCATTTCCTCCAACTCCGGCTCCGCAACACGGAAACAAAGTTGCAGCCAACTCACGAGATTTTGAACAATGGCGTGCCGGTGGCAATAGCATCCCCATTGGCGATCAAAACCTCCTCAATGGTGCCGCCTCGCACCGCAGTAATTTTGTTCATCATCTTCATACTTTCGATGATACAAACCACGTCCCCAGGCTGAATACGCTGACCCACCTGCACGAAGGGCTCTGCATCTGGATTCGGGGCCTGGTAAAAGACACCGGCCATGGGCGCTTTAATTTCCTCGAGCGGGCCTGAGGGTGCAAAAGCTTGTCCGGCCTGTCCCTGAGACCCCGCTGGCGCCACCACCACCGCCTCTGGTTCGGCAACCCGGGCCACACCTCGATTCATCGCTATTCGAATTGATTCGTCCCCGCTGGCCACCTCCAGCTCGGCAATGCCAGACTCCTCCACCAATTCGATCAGCTTTTTTACTTTCCGTAAGTCCACTAAGTGCCCCCTGAATCCTCTGTCGACAGAATTTCTAAGCCTCGTTATCGAGTGCGTAACGTAGGGCATAGTCATAGCCCTTCGAGCCTAAGCCCGTGATAACGCCCTGGGCGATGTCGCTCAAATAGGAGGTCTGGCGAAAAGCCTCCCTGGCGTAGACATTGGAAAGATGTATTTCCAAAAAAGGAATGCTCACGCTGAGGAATGCATCGCGCAGAGCGATGCTGGTATGCGTTAGCGAGGCCGGATTGATGATAATAAAGTCAATCGCCTCCTTCTTAGCTTGATGCACAGCGTCTACGATGTCGTGCTCAGCATTGCTCTGAAGGTGACTGAGGGTCGCCCCCGCTTCGGATGCCGCGAAGGTCAGTGCGGATACGATTTCAGTTAAGGTTTCATGGCCGTAGATTTCAGGCTCACGACTCCCAAGCAAATTTAGGTTGGGACCGCTAAGCAACAATATACGTCGCCCCATGTCATTTCTCCTGTATTCTCGACTTACGCGAAGTTAACGCCGAGAAATGCGTTATTTTTGTATTTTAGTAGATTTTAAGGAAGGAAAACTACCCTATTTTGATTGGAAGACAGCCTGAACCTGGGCCAAATGCGCCGAAAGCGCAGCCACTCCAACCTCCCCCTGCACCCTAAAATCCTTTAACTCGCTGCCATCTTCGTTTAAAAACACCAAACTCGGAGGACCAAAGAGGCCAAAATGAGCCAGCAGCGCCTTATCTTCCTCATCGTTTGCCGTGACGTCTGCACGCAGCAGCGTGAAGTTCGCCAACTGCCCTGCTACCTCTGGGTCAGGGAATACTGAACGCTCCATGACTTTGCAGGAGATACACCAATCAGCATACAGGTCGAATAGGACGGGTTTATCCGAACGTTCAATGGCCGCAATAACGTCTTTTACCTGCTTGACGCTTTGCCAGGCGGCCTGTTGTTCAACCGACCTTGGCGCCGCTGAGCCAGCGCCGCCGGCTAACGGATTGAAGGGGTCGCTGGCACCGCTGGAGGCACCCACGAGGCAGCTTGCGCCCCAGACCACCATCACTAACCCCGCTATCTGTAACGCCTTTGGCCAGCTCTTCTTGGGTACAAACTCCAGGGCTCCAAGAAAGACGCCAGAGGCAATCAGCAAAACCGCCCAAAGCACAAGGACCACAGAACCGGGCAACAGCCGCTCAAGCAACCAGATCGCAACGCCCAGTAACCCAACGCCAAATGCTGCACGGATGCCTTCCATCCAGGCACCGGCCCGAGGCAACCAATGTCCGCCACTGCCCCCTACAATCAACAACGGCACGCCCATCCCCAGGCCCAAGGCAAACAGGGCTGATCCACCCAGCACCACATCCGCCGTGTTGGACAGATAAATGAGGGCTCCGGCTAACGGGGCAGATATACAGGGAGAGACCACTAAGCTCGACAGTGCCCCCATGACAAATACGGAAGGGTGCCTACCACCCTTCTGGGCTGCGCTGCGTGCGCTCAGCCAGGATTCGAGAACTTGGGGCATACGAAGTTCGTACAGCCCGAACATTGAACCCGCCAACCAAACAAAGACCGCTGCAAAGGTTAGAAGAACCACTGGACTCTGCAGTCGAGCCTGCAAATTGATTTCGGCACCGAATAGACCCACCAGCAGCCCCACCGCGGCATAGGTCAGCGCCATGCCCAGCACATAGGCCAAGGACAGGGTGAACGCCCGAGTCTTACCCAACTGCGGGCCCTCACCCACGATGATGCTGGAGAGTATCGGGACCATTGGAAAAACGCAGGGCGTGAAGGCCAGGCCTATACCCGCCAAGAAAAATACGACGATCGACCAGAGCAGGCTTTCGCCCTCAAGAATGTTGGCTAGCATTCGATCTTCGCTGGGTGGCACGCTCACCGCTTGCGCTGATGTGGCTGCCCCAGTCACCACGCCAGCCGGCTCAGACCAGGATGCGGAAGCCAGAGAAAGCTGAGTAGACGGCAGCAGCCCTGCCTCGGTAAAGACGAATTCTCGAACTTCTGGCGGATAGCATAGGCCGAGGTCCGCACACCCCTGATAGCCTACCCTGAGCTTGGAGCCCTCGGGCACGGAGCCGAGAAAGGGAACGACGGCCTCAACCTCACCGTAATAAACGCGCACATCCCCAAAGTACTCATCAAACTTTTCTAATGCCGTGGGCAGCAAAGGGCGCGCAAGCACCGACCCGCTCGTGCCGGCGGATAAGCCGAATTCGAATTGATGCTGGTAAAGGTAATAGCCATCGGCTATATCCCACCGAATGGTTATCGCTTGATTCGCAACCTGAGGAACCTGCAGCCGAAAGGCTTCATCCACAGGGAGAAACTCTGGTTCCTGATCAAGAAACCCAGCACTGGCCTGCGCATGGGTGGCGACGGCCAGGAACGGTGTCAGAACCAGCCAAAGCCAGGGGAGGCCTCGCGCCCTCGTCTTTCCGAATAACCACTTCGACACTTTACAACCCTATTTCTAAATCCGAGCGCAAAGCGACCCCTAAGCGCGCTGCTGCATGGTAACGAGTTAACCTGCACAATGTTAGCGCGCCGCGAAGCCCTTTTGACCTCGAACACTGATGCTTTCGCTCCAAGGCTAGCATCGAAGGCGGTAGTATTAGACAACCATGCCTATAAGAAATGTGAATCTTACAACTGGAACGCACCCGCTCAGCGCTTTTGCGCTGGTTTGCCTTTTTTGCCTCTGTGTATCTGGTTGCCAGGGCCCCTCCACGCGGCCACCACCGCCTTCCGCTCCGGACCCGGGAGCGCTTATCGTACTGGAAGATCGGGCGATGGCGGCGCTCAATGCCGATCATCTGAGCAGCCCCTATACCGACAGCGCCATACACCTGTTCACACAGATGCTGCGCCTAGATCCATCCAGCGAGGTGGCGCGACGAGGCTTTGAGCAAGTCATCGAGCGATACATGGCGCTAGCCACCAGCGCGGCAGACCGAGGTCAGTTTGCTCGATCTCGGTCGATGCTCGACAAAGCCCGCCTCATTGATCGCGACCATCCCTCTATCGAACCGACGGCCGCTCGAGTCGAACAATTGGCCCGAGCCTCTCGCGCCACGGTAAGACTGGATGGCATCACGGAGGCCGAGCAAAAAAAGCGGGTAGAAGAGATGACCGCTGGAGCCTCCGGGCAATGCAGGTATACCATCGCTGCGAGAAACGACGCCGTCGCGCGCGCAGTGTATCGACTGCTCAAAAATGCCAACGCAGGCGGCCGACCAAGCGCCCGTGTAGTGGTATCAACACCGACTAGGATCGAACAAATATGCTCAATAGACCAAGACTAGTTTGGCTATTCGCAGGTGTTCTGCTGGGCCTTGCAACGGGGTGCGGCAGTCCGTCCTCCCAGGCTACTCAACCGGACGTCACCCAGGCCCAGGTCCGCGTGCCCGTGCCCGGCTCGAAGATGACCGCAGGCTACTTCACCATACACAACCGAGGGCTAACGCCGTTGACGCTTACCGGGGCGTCCTCTCCTGAAGCGCTGTCCATCTCCCTCCACACGACACAGCAGACGGAGGGCACCATGAGGATGCGGCCCCTCGGCGACCTCACTCTTGCCCCCGATGAAATCGTCCGGTTTTCCCAAGGAGGCCGCCATATGATGATCAGCCTCATGCAGGAAACCCCCCTAACGGCGGGAAGCGACATGGTCATTAATCTACATTTTGCGGATCGGGAGGATCTACGGGTGCCGTTCCGTATTTCCGCGCTTTAGCGTCAAAAAATGCGCGGTGAGTTTGCGAAGCCCCTTAAAAGACAACTGATCATCCCCACATTCTTTATCATGTACGAGTAACAAAGAGGCTCTCGATATGAACTTGAAGTTCTGGCGTCGAAAATCCACTGAGGATTTTGAATTTGATACGGCTAAACCGGTTTCGAGAGCACGGACTATCCTGAGGACGATTGTAAGCCTAATTTCCCTCTACCTGCTCGCGGCAGTTGGCATTGGTATTTGGTGGAGCCTGGAACCCGGGCGCTTTTCTGTCGCCGACATTAGTGAGGCAATGGCCACTGAAAGAGAGGAAAACCGGGTCAACGGCTACACGACCACGGCAACCTCTATTACCCTGGCAAAAACGCTGTTAAACAAAACGGGCGGCTACCTGACCAACGATCTCTTCCCTCCAGGTATTTGGCTTGACAATATGCCTTCGTGGGAGCTGGGTGTTCTCACCCTGTTGCGTGACAACGCCCGCGTTTATCGAAACGACTTTTCTCGCTCGCAAAGCCAATCCGCTGAAAATAAAAACCTGACCGAGGCCGAGGCAAAATTCTTCTTCAACAACGATTCTTGGTTTCTCCCCGCCACTGAAAATGAATACAGGGAAGGCATCCGATTCTTTGAGGCCTATCTGCGGCAGCTTGCAGACGAAGATCAAAATGAAGCCCAGTTCTACGCTCGGGCAGACAACCTTCAGCAGTGGCTGGCCGCCATGGAAACGCGACTTGGGTCCTTGTCCCAGAGGCTGTCTGCGAGTGTGGGCAAACGTCAGCTAGACACCGGCCTCGCTGGGGATAGCGCCGCCACGCAAAGCACGGCCTCACCGGATGAAAAGCTCGTTAAGACCCCTTGGCTTGAGATCGATAATGTCTTCTACGAGTCAAGAGGCTTTACTTGGGCCCTCATTCATATGCTCGAGGCCATAGACACGGACTTTAGCGAGGTACTCGACAAGAAGGCAGCAAGAGTCTCCCTTCGTCAGATCATCCGGGAACTGGAGCCAACCCAGGAAATTCTGTGGAGCCCCATGGTGCTCAATGGCGACGGATTTGGTGTTTTGGCGAACCATTCGCTGATCATGGCTTCGCATATTTCTCGGGCGAATGCCGCAATCATCGATCTTCGAGCCTTGCTCGCTCAAGGATAGATCACTAACGACAACACTACTTCAGACAGCGAGCGTTTAGCCGTATTTGAGATGGCAAGACGCTGCCACATTGGTATGATACCCGCGCTCTCGCTGGGGGGTAGAGTCTGCGCTGCGGTGACGCCGAAGGTGAGCTTTGGCCAACGCCCGTCAGGCCAGATACATCATTCACTTATCTGTTGGGGACCCTAATGACAGAAACACTGATCCCACCACTGCTTGGCGCGGTGGGTCTTGTCGTCGCCGTTATCATTTACGCCATTGTTCGTAGCTACGATCCGGGTGATGCAAAACTACAAAAAATCGCAGACGCCATTCATGAGGGCGCCATGGTATTCATGCGCCGTGAATACAGCATGCTCTCTGCCTTCGCCCTAGTGCTGTTGATCGCCATCTACTTCACCCCGGGCCTTGGGGAGTCGACGGCCCTAGCGTTTTTGGCAGGCGCGCTGTCCTCAGCAGGTGCCGGATGGTTTGGTATGTATACCGCTACCCAGGCTAATGTTCGCACCACGGCCGCCGCACATAACGAAGGCCAGGCTGCGGCCCTTTCTGTCGCCTTCTTCGGTGGCTCGATCATGGGTCTGGCCGTTGCGTCCCTTGGCCTGATGGGTCTCGGACTCGTTTATTACTTCCTTGGCGGCGATCCACATACTGCTCACCATATCCATGGGTTTGGTATGGGAGCCTCGGTGGTCGCTTTATTCTCCCGCGTGGGCGGTGGCATCTACACTAAGAGTGCCGACGTTGGTGCTGACCTGGTTGGCAAGTTAGAACAAGGCATCCCTGAGGATGACCCGCGCAATCCAGGTGTGATTGCCGATAACGTCGGTGACAACGTCGGTGACGTTGCAGGCATGGGTTCTGATATTTTCGAGTCCTACTGTGGCTCCATGATCGCCACCATCGCGATCGCTGCGACCTTAGCAGGCACCTGGTTAGCCCAGCTTGTCCCAGGCGCCGAAACCGAAGAAGCTCGTGCGACCTTGATGTTTGTCCCCCTGGCCCTGGCGTCTACCGGCCTGGTAGCCTCCATCATCGGTATTGGTATCGTGAGAGCTTTCTCAAACGCCAACCCTGCCGTCGCCCTACGTATCGGCATGGTCGGAACACCCGTCCTCTTTATCGCTGCGGGTTACTTCATGCTCGGCAACTTGGGCGTATCTAATGCGATCTGGCTATCTGTCGTCTTCGGTGCAGCAGGCGGCGTAGGCATTGGCCTCATCACCGAGTACTACACCTCTTCTTCGCCGGTCGTCAAAATTGCTAAATCCGGCGAGACAGGGCCGGCAACGGTGATGATCACGGGGCTTGCTGTGGGCATGCAATCGGTAGTCGGTCCACTCTTGATCATTTGTGCCATTATTTTCGTATCCACTAACCTAGCCGGTCTTTACGGCGTCGGCGTTGCCGCCGTGGGCTTGCTGGCAACCGTGGGTATGACCATGGCGGTGGATGCTTATGGACCCGTCGCAGATAACGCTGGCGGTATAGCGGAAATGGGCGGACTTGGCGAAGAAACTCGCGCCATCACCGACTCCCTAGACGAACTTGGGAATACCACTGCGGCGATGGGTAAGGGTTTCGCCATCGGCGCAGCCGCGCTAGCCGCACTGGCTATTATCGCTGCCTTTGTTGAGACCATTGCCGCAGCAAGGGGCGGAGAATTCTTGCTTCACCTCGGCGATCCGATGGTGCTGATAGGGCTCTTTATCGGCGGTTTGGTTCCCTTCCTTATTGCCAGTATGACCATGACCTCCGTGGGTGAAGCCGCGATGGAAATGATCCAAGAGATTCGCCGTCAGTTCCGGGAAATACCCGGCCTGATGGAAGGCACGGCAGAACCAGACAATGCAAAGTGCGTCGACATCGCCACTACGGCGGCCCTGCGACGAATGCTGGCCCCAGGTGTTATCGCCGTCGGGGTACCCGTGGTGGTCGGTTTTGGATTAGGCGCAGAAGCCTTGGGTGGGACCCTAGGCGGTGCCCTCCTCGGCTGTGTGCTGCTCGCGCTGACCATGGCAAACGCCGGTGGCGCCTGGGACAACGCTAAAAAGTATGTGGAAAAGGGTAATCTTGGTGGAAAGGGATCCGAAGTTCACGCTGCGGCTGTGGTGGGCGATACCGTTGGCGATCCGTTCAAGGATACCTCTGGCCCATCAATGAACATTCTGATCAATGTCATGGCCATCGTCAGCTTGGTTATCGCGCCCGTACTGAGCTAGTGCATCTTGGGCAGCAACACCCAAGGGGTGCAGCAAAGGGGGCTACCGCCCCCTTTTTTTATCCGAGTAAAACGCCCGCCCCTACCATTTGACAGCCAGCTTTTTTGGGACCTGCTGATTTTTCAGGCTGACATAAACAGGCATTCCCCGCTCGTAACGCGGGTGATCCTCCCCCTCAATCAGCGGGGCCAGATATCGGCGCGCCCTCGGGGTAATGCCAAAGCCATCCTTGCTGATAAAACTCTTGGGCATAAACTTTTCTACGTTAGCCACTCTGGATAGCTTGGCCTCACCAATTTTCCACCGATAGGGGCTGTCGCTGGTTCGGACAATGGTGGGCATCACTGCCGTCTTCCCGTCCAGGGCAAACTCCACCGCCGCCCTGCCTAGGGCATAAGCCTGCTCCACGTCCGTCGCGGAGGCGATATGCCTTGCGGCCCGCTGCAGATAGTCGGCTACGGCCCAATGAAATTTCATGCCCAACTTATCCTTGACCATCTGAGCAATCGTCGGCGCAACCCCACCCAACTGGGCGTGACCAAAGGCATCCTTTGCACCCCCAGCTTCTCCGAGAAACTGACCGTTGGCATACCGTGCACCCTCAGAGACAACGACCACGCAATATCCGCGCTGTTTCACCGTCGACTTAACCTTGGCCAAAAATTCACGCTGCCGAAAAGGGACTTCGGGCAGCAGGATAATATGCGGTGCATCCCCCGCGTCTTGCTGGGCCAAGGCGCTCGCGGCCGCAATCCACCCCGCGTGTCGGCCCATCACCTCTAGCACGAAGACCTTGGTTGAGGTCGCACACATCGAAGCCACATCCAGGGCCGCCTCCTTGGTGGAAACCGCGACATACTTAGCGACCGAGCCGAACCCAGGGCAGCAGTCCGTTAAGGGCAGGTCATTATCCACGGTCTTGGGGATACCGATGCATTGCATGGGATATTTCATCTTACGGCTGAATTGGGACACCTTATTCGCCGTATCCTGAGAGTCGCCACCCCCGTTATAAAAGAAGTAGCGGATATTGTGGGCCTTGAAAACATCCAGCAACCGATGGAATTCGCGCGGATCATCCTCTGGGGACTTCAGCTTATAGCGACAGGAACCGAAGGCACCCCCTGGCGTGCTGCGTAAACCACCAATTGCCCGCTGCGTCTC